>ENA-UOOK01004172-UOOK01004172.1-fermentation-metagenome-genome-assembly--contig:-NODE-4172-length-15736-cov-5.687329_pt1 | contig 15736 bp, 19 predicted proteins | sample MGYA00245777_ERZ724023 | MGnify/ENA primary metagenome ERZ724023 (study PRJEB28704, sample SAMN03018312) | fermentation metagenome | biome: anthropogenic terrestrial biome; feature: soil; material...
CCTCACTATGTACAGACAAACCCCCCACAGCTCTACACTGTGAGGGGCTATACTTGAACACCTGTTCAGTTCAAACCATTAACACAAATTGAACTTGAATTGAGGTAAGTTCAATTTTATGAACTGAACTGAACTGAACTGAACTGAACTGAACTGAACTGAACTGAACTGAAAGCATTTACTAACACTGTTTCACGTGAAACAAAATAAATCCCTGCATTCGTGGGGCAATACGAACACAGGGATAAGGGAAACAGCCCTGTAGGGGCTATGGCTAGTTTAGCATATTATTAACGATGTACTGGACAATATCGTACTCTGAGCCAAGCGCATTCTTGCGTGCCGTGCCGTTTCCATAGGTACCATTGATGGCTTTGTTAGCCTTAGCGTAAAGGTCATTTACCTTGGCTTGCACTTCTTCATAGCGTGAGCCGAGCGCAGACTTACGATCTGCACCCGTGCCATACTCACCTTTGATTACCTTTGTGGCAAGATCTAGCGCTGAATCAGACACCATGTTATCAAAAGAATTACCAGTGTTAGAAGAGTTAGACGAACCAGCATAGGCACTCCAAGCCCCTCTATCACCATAGAAAAAGTCACCATCAACATTCATACCACCCATTGCAAGGCTAGAAGTGAATTGCCAAGCGGCCAACGTCCAACCAGCATACCCGTAGGGGCATGAGCTATCGGGATAGGACGTGTAGGCCTTGGGGTACCCTGCGAGCCACAGCCCACAATTGGCCTTGACCCAAGTGGTGCCATAGCCACGATTGTTAATATAGTCGCTGTTCATGTAGACCCAAGGCTTTACCCCTGAGAGCTGATAGAAGGTCTTGCACCACGTTTCTAGCCATGTATTGGAGTTGAGCACTTCAAAGTCAAGGATGGGAATACCTTTGCCAACATAGCCCTTGGTCTGATTGTAGAAGTACGTTGCTTCTTTTTCCGCGTCATTCGAGCGTGCGAAATGATAGTATCCAAAAGGAATGTTAAGCGTGATAGCGTCTTGGACGAAACCATCACAGCACTTATCGGTGAAGTTAAGCCCTTCCGTAGCCTTTACAATCACGAAATCAGGTTTGGTGTTAGCAAGACTGAAACCCCTTTGCCAATTGGAAATATCAATACCCTTTAGAATTGCCATGTTTCATCTTCCTTTCTTGGTGTTTCTGCCTTTAGCAGCTCTAGATAGAGTTGGTTGGCATAGTCCTGAGCCTTTAGCGCGTCTGCGCTATGCCCCTTGGCATTTTCGCGCCACACATACTTGATGACGCAGCCTTTAAGAAAGCCCTTGTATTCCTCTGGGGAGAGTGCAGCTCTGATAGCGTTAATGCAGGTAATGCCACTTTCGTCATGTGCCGCATAGGTCGGATTATTCATCTTTGCTTTCGTCCTTGTCGTTGAGGTTGAAGAGCTTGAACAGCGATGAATTCGAGAATTGCGGATAGCCACGACCAATGTTTTCGAGCACACTTGTAAGTTCCATGATGACGATATAGGCGCACACGACTTCACAAGTAGGAACATCATAAGGCAATTTTACCGTGTGCCCTATTGCAAGTTCAATTACTAAGCAGATTACGATAAGGATAAGGAGCAGCACCTTATGGAGCAGCCCCTTGCGCATTTTGGTACTTGATAGTTTGTTGTTAATAGCAGCGGTGATGAATCCTACCAGCACATCAGCAAGCATCATCACACATGCAAGGGCAATGCTCCACGCCTGAGTTTCACTGAGGGTTATCGGTGGTATTGGTGGCATGACTGTTACTTCCTTTCTTTACGGATTCGGCACTAGCCCTATCTATGACTAGGCTACCCCGTATCTTAGCAGCTTTGAGTGTACCATTGGAGCACATACGCGACACGCGCACCTTGGATACCCCGAGGTATACGGCGCATTCGTTGAGCGTCATAGTTGGGCGGTGTTGCAACAGGTATGCGGGAACGGTATAGGTACCATCCTTTTCGTTGTATACGAGTTTGATTACCCCGTTGAATGCAGTTTCGACGTTGATATTACCCAAATTGTCCGTAAGTCCTTGAAAGTCAAGCCCTGTTATCGGTTCAGTGTATTCTTTAAGATTCATGTTGTGTTACCTTTCTAGTAGGTGATATGCTATTAACAGTTTAAGGTGAAAGGGGCATACATGGCAAGGGCTAAAAGGCAATCAGACAGCATATACAACGCACGCAGGCGCTTTCGTAGGCAAGCTGAACACTACCTAGCCAAGGCGGGAAAGGTAAGTGGCCTTGAAAAAGCACGCTACGAAGCGCAGGCACGTAACGCGGTGATAAAGGCAGCGCAGACCTATGCGAAAGGGCAGAAGCCCCAAGGGCAGGTGAAAACCCTTATGGAGCGGCAGGGTATTGACATGGGCACCATAGCAGCGGTGAGTGCAGCAAGGGGTTATAAATCAGGTGGCATATCGACCACGAACGTATCTAGGTTGATAGAGCAATCCTATTCGGCCTTGCGTGGTAGGGAAGCTACGAGTCGTGACGATATGGCGCGCGAAATTCTAAACATGGGCAATGTGGGTAGCCGCTTTTACGGTGGCTTGGTGCAGGTGTGGGATGAAACCGAGGAATCTAGGCAGCACCCCAACCAAGCAATCCTAGAGTTTTTCGGTGCTGAATCCATTATGGATGTACTGGAAGAGCTGGAGGCGCAGGGCATAGACCTATATACACCAGATGTGAACGACGATGTATATAAATCGGCGCAATTGATGCTACAACAATATATCCTGCAACAGCGTCGTATTCGCGAAAATGAAAAGTAAGCGGCCATATAAGCCATACAGAATCATAGGGGCATACGACAGCGAAACGACCAATCTATCAAGTGGCATAAACAAGCAGGCGTTTCCCATCTTGCATCAGCTTGGTTTGATAGATGATCCAATAAATACCATAGACAATAGCAATGTTGAGCGCCTTACCCATTTGTACCTGTATCGGCATTCACTAGATCTATACGATGCATTGCAGCGCATAGCAGATGCGCAAGTACCCTATGTGCCTGTGGTCTGTTGCCATAACCTTAGCTTTGACATGTATGGCCTTGCGCAGTGGTTGAGTTATCAGCCAAACGTTCGTGTACTTGCTAAGTCACAGCGCAAGCCAATTAGCTTCACAATATTGGACGATGACGAGCAACCGAGGTTGGTTATCTGGGATACCCTTGTTTTCGCACAGAAGTCGCTAGGTTATATGGGTGACGAATGCGGATACCCCAAGCTGATTGGTGATTGGAACTATGACCTAGTGCGTACGCCAAATACACCTTTGACCGAACAGGAAAAGGCATACGCAGCCCACGACATTTACAGCCTGTTAGCGTGGCTGGGCTATTGGTGCAGGCTCAACCCCGACATTAAGCCCGATGACTTGGGCTTGCGCGTGGTATCCAAGACGGGCGTTGTACGCAGGCGGCGCGTGCAACGATTCTCAAAGCTAAAGGGCAAGGGCTTCAAGCGCGACGTCGGGCATTTTTGGAGCTTCATCAACAACCAGAACGCTTTTACAGAAGATGAAGAGTTGTACACCTGCCAAGCGGCCACACGTGGGGGCTTTACGTTTTGCAGCAAGGCCAATGCTTCACGGGTGTTCGACTTTGCCGAGAACGAGGGGCTAAAGGTCTATGGGTTCGATGCGACTTCACAACATCCTAGCCAAATGGTTTCACACAGGTACCCCGTACGTTTTCAAAAGGCTACAGCCGAGAACCTGACCCTAGCTTTTCAGAACATACAGCTAACTACGCTGGATGATGTTCTACGGCATTATGAGAAACCCTTTGGAGTGGCATTCTATGGTGCCTTTTACTTTGAAGGCTTGCGCCTGAAAGAAGGTACCCCGTTCGGTGACTGGGGTATAGCGCCTTTGGCGTGGGCGCGGTGCAAGGAGTACCAGATAGAGCAAACCATAGCCGAGGAGAATCAGCAGGGCGAGGAGTTCAGGCAGCACATGGCAAGCCTTGGATACAAGGATAAGGTAACTGACCCTGTGTATTCGTATGGCAAATTGGAAAGCGCCACCAGCGCAGTACTGTGGTTGACCGAATTAGCCGCTTGGGAGATATGCCAAGCCTACGAGTTCGATAGCGTTAAGGGTATATCGGGGTACATGACGCTTTCATTTGACAAGCCTAGTGACATGTGCGTTATTAGCGTTATGAAATTTTACGCAGCCAAGAATGCATTCAAACATGCACGTAGTAATTACTATGCAAATAAGCCCTTGGATAACCAGAAAGAACTTTTGGGCTACGGAATCCCCGAGTTTGTCATTTCAGGTATGCAAAATCATACGATAGATGATTCAGTAGTTGAATCAACCTATCTGGGCTTGAAAGCAGACCTGAACGCACTTTTTGGTATAGAAGCCTGTAATGAGTATCGCAGGGATACCGTACTGGGTAGCTCTGGTATCGAGTACACGGGCGATTTTGGTGTGGTTAACGCGCCCAAGCAACCTAAAGCGTGGTACCAGCTAGGGCAGCGTATTGTAGGATGGAGCCGCATAGCCCAATGCGTCGTTATGATGCTTTGTTATCCCCATGTGGAAACGTGTGTTAACGGTGACACCGATTCAGTCAAGTTCGTAATCCGAGATAGTGAGTTGGATAACGTTAAGCATGCTTTGAGACGCATGGACGCGGCCATAGACAAGGCCAAGGCGGACGTATGTTCACGTGTGCGTAGGTGCTACCCCGAACAGTACGATGAACTGACCAACATAGGTCATTACGTACTAGAGTTTTCCACTTATCGTTTTTGTGCGGCATGGAACAAGGCATATTGCATATCAGAGTATGACCCTAGGGACAAGCGCGAGCACATACGCTTCACGCTGGCAGGCGTACCAAGTAAAAAGGTCAACAAGCTTGCAGATAACCTAGTAAGTCAAGGTTGGAACTTTGCCAACGTGTGCGACACATTTCTAGGCTACAACGTCACCTATGCCCACGACATCACGGGACTTAATGCGCGGGCTTTTCCCGATTGGGGAGATTTGTTTATGGGCAAGGTGACCGACTACCAAGGGCATGAATCGAGGGTTGCCGAGCCTAGCGCCTTGTGCCTGTATCCGATGGCTAAGACGGTGAACGACACACAGAATACTGAGAATGCTATCAACATGCAGGTTGCAATACAGAACAGGCCAAGCGTGAACGTAGAGCCTTTGATAATCACGTGCGATGGCATCAAGACAATTGGAGGCATGATTAACGGTGACTAGGAAGAAGCAACAATATTATGACTGGCAGGCCACTTTTTCTAGGCAGACGGGGAACCAAGGGGAGTTCTGCATCGTGGTAGGAGCAAAGGGTATAGGCAAGACCTTTGGCCTGAGAAAGCAATGCGTGAACGACTACCTGAAGCATGGCTGGCACTTCTGCGAGGTGTGCCGTACCAAGGACGAAATGAAGGTGGTGCGCCAAGGTTACTTTGACAAGCTGCAAAATGCAGGACTTTTCAGTGATTACATATTTAAGATCATAGGGCAGACAGGATATATTGCACGCGAACCTGAGAAAGATTCTAAGACGAGCAATTACGTGGAGAAGCCTGACTGGCAGGTACTTTGTTACTTTGTTGCACTTACGGCATTTCAAACGGAAAAGAAGCGCACCTATACCGACGTACATCGGTTCATTTTCGATGAAGCTATCATAGACCGTAAGGACAGATACCATAGATACCTACCGAATGAGTTCCTAGTGCTCGCGAACCTGTTGGATTCAGTATCTAGGCAGTTGCCCGACGGTGAGCAATACCGTGTATATGTGCTAGGTAATGCGTGTGACTTGACTTGCCCCTATATGCGCTATCTGGGAATCGACCGAATACCAGAGTTCGGCTATAGCTTCTGGCATAATAAGAGCGTGCTTTTGCATTACGTGGAGCCTTGGGACAAGGATGAACGGCAGGCGCAGACGCTAGTGGGGCGCATGCTCAATGGCACGGACGAAAGCGAAATGGTGTTTGGTAACGTCTTTAATGTGGCGTACACGGGCGATGTTGCTCAGAAGAGCAAGAACGCGCGTTATGCCTACGCTATTAAATATGGTGAGCAGGTCTATAGCATCTGGATAGACTACGGGCAAGGACTTTGTTACATAAGCAGTAAGCTACCCAAGGACGCAATCAATGTGTTCACCATCACTAAGGCCGACGCGAGCCTAGATTATACGGCTATCGAGCGTACAAGCCCCTACTTACAGATACTCAACAAGTTCTTCTATCTTGGAACATTGCGCTATGAATCCTCTGCAATGCGTGAAATGTTTTTGACCATCTTAGAGTTCATGGGCATCCGCTAATTTAGTTGTTGACACTGTTAACACCTTTGCGCTAAGCTAAGGCACAGTCGATACCAGAAAGGAGGGCAAGGGGTATGAAAGAACAATCTTGGTGGATATATCAAAGGCGAAAGGTATCTGAGCCTTGGGATATTCACCTTACGGCGAGAAAGGAGCGCAGGCGCATACGTGCCGACACTGAGATTTACGCCGATTGGTTCACCAATCCGAGCAAGCGTTTTCTCATAAGTGATATGAGCATCGTTCAAAGCGCGAACTGGATTGATGCAGTTGCAAAGGTTCTAGCCACTTACGATCATCCGCTTAACGGCCACGACCGAGAACAGCTAGAGCAGGAACTTAGAGAGTTGAAGCAGAGTTTTCTAGACTAAGGAGAAATTATAATGGCAGAGAATACCGAGATTCAGGCTACCGAACAGACCAACGCTATTACGGTTCAAAACATCACGAACGCAGCTCCAGGTGCAATGATTACCAGCCTTCGCGCCAATCCGGATGATCGTGCGGCATCGGTGCGTGTGTTTAACGCGATGAACAACCCAACCGACCGTGTGGCCAATCACATTAACGAAACTATTGAGGTGCAGGACTATCTTATCGAGATGACCCAAATCGAGGACACGGACAGCTACGGTAATGGCCTTGGTTCCTACTCTGTGGTTCCTCGCGTCGTGCTTGTCGCACCTGATGGCACAAGTTATCAGGCAGTAAGCTACGGTATCGCCAATGCGGTTCGCAATGTGGTCATTGTGTGCGGTGATGCGCCTTGGAATCCTGCTGTGCAGCTTAAAATCAAACAGGTTCCAACCAAGCGTGGTTCCATGCTTACCGTGGATATGGTAGGCTAGGCAATGGTGAAGCCCACTTGCTTCGATGCTTGGGAAGATTCGGGCATGCGACCTGTGATGGGTACCGACCCCTTAGCCTAGTGCATGGGCAACGTCTTACGGGTGGGAGCTTTGCCAACATCTTTAGGAGCCACCCACGGCCTTACGGGTTAAGTGGGTGGCTCTTCTATTATCAATCTGAGAAGGGGAACGAGAACATGGCCGAGCGCAGGATTACTGTAGAGAACGCCTATATGCAGCAGAACTATCTCATTCAACTCTGCATGGGCTACACCGATAGGCTCAACGAGCTAGAAACCAAGTATCACAAGATTCAGGCAGAGAACTGGCGCCATAGGGCAAAGCAGCTCAAAAGCGCGAACAGCAAGCTGTACGAAAAGGTGGACGCACTGCAAAGGCGTCTTGCTTGGTACCGTGACAAGGTGAGTGACCTTAAAGCCGAGAACCAGTCTTTGCGCGACAAGCTGGAACACTAGAAGGAGGATTAGACATGCTGCAATTCCACACAGGGGAATACTGTATTTGTATCTGGGATTCAGACAAGACCAAACTGGGAGATGCGCTCAAATCCCTTGAACAGTACACCGAGGATGAGAAGACAGTACGGGAGCATCAGCGCTTTACCGTGAGCGTGTGGACGTTTGACCAAGATTCAGACGATGACAAGGCAAAGAAGATATTGGAGGAAGCAAGCAAGGTTAGGGGAGCTTTGCAGTACGAGGGACGCGAAGCTGGGCAGACCCTTTACGAGATTTGCGACACCATCACGGCATGCCTGAACCTTGCCGCAGCCCTTGGCTACACACAAGCTCAAGTGCAGGAAAAGCTAGACATGGTAGAAGCATCTAACAGAAAGCTGGGGCGTTATGAGAATCTAGCGGGGCAATCGACGTTAACAATGGTGGAAGCATCTAACAGAAAGCTGGGACATTATGAGTAATGAGAACAAACCACAGACCGACCCTAACAATGAACCACAACAGGTTTCGACAAGCGTTGAACCAAGTGTTAACATTGAGACGCAGGCACAGACTAGCGCAGCGGGTGGTACCGCAGAAGATACGCTAGGCGAGTATAAGGCGCTTATTGAGCAGATGAAGGCCCAAAATGACGCGCTTTTGAAGCAGAATCAAAGTCTGCAAAATCAGTTCGGCATACTCATAAGAAGCGGCGCACATGTGGGGCAGCATGAAGATAGCAATTCCGTATCTGGTAATGACCCTGATAGTGTTCTGGGCAATATACAAGGTGGCGGACAGACTGAACCAGAAGAACCATATGTGAGTCTTGCCGAGCTGGGAAGCCAAATCGGGAAACGGGATTACCGTTCCCACAACTCACAAAAGGAGTGATAGTCAATGGCTGTTCAGAACAGTACCATCCTTTCTAAGGCATGGATTGAGGGAAGTAACGACTTTCAGCAGCGTATCCCCAACCCCGATATTTCGGGTTACGCAGCATCGGTTCAGGCACTTTTTGACCCTTATAATGGTGATCTACTCAATGGGTTCTCCAACCTACTTGTAGGATTCATGGGCAACTACGTTGAGTCTAAGCTCTTCGAAAATCCATTGAGGGAGTTGAAGAAACCTGCATCCGAGTACGGCAACACCGAGCGCCACGTTGCCGTGAAATACATGAAGGCACACAGCTACAAGCTAGATGACGAGACGCTTTTAAAGCTGGAAAGCCCCGAGTTCCAAGAGTGGTTCTACAGTGTGAACCAGCATCGGCGCTATGATTTCAGTTGGAGCCGCTACGAGCTTAACCGCGTCATGAGCGAGGGCAGCGGGTACGGTCTTGACAACATGCTTGCCGCTACACTTGACCAGCAGCGTAGTTCGGACAACTACGACGAAATGAACGTGATGATTAATACTTTTGCCATAGCAGACAAGTATTACACCCTGTATAAGCACAATATCACGGCAGCGCCCACGACCAAGGAGTTGGGGCAGGAACTACTTGTCAAAATTCGTTCTGACGCTGGTATGATGCAGTTCCCAAGTAAACGCTACAATCAGATTGACGTGCCTGTTTTTGAGTCCCCGACAACTCTTGTCCTTTGGGTGACCCCTGAGACGGATGCTTACCTTGACGTTATGGCGCTTGCCGAGCTGTTCCACGTGGATCGGGCAGAGGTCAACTTCCGCAAGATTATCATTCCTGAGTTCCCCATTCCCAACGTGTACGCGGCGCTTACATCAGAGGACTTCATTTACGCGCGTGATGTGTGGTATGGCATCGAACCACCTTTTTACAACCCCGCGAACCGCACGTACAAGTATTATCTTTTCCATGATCAAATGATTGGCATGAACCCCGCCGCTAATTGCATCCTTTACACGACCGATGAGGGCACCATCATTCCTACCATAACCATGACTACTACGGGGATGACCATTACGCCTACTACCGCTAACGTGCCGCTTGGTGGCTCTGTTAAACTTAATCTTGCCCTTACGGGTTCCGTCACTCCCACGGGTACCCCCGTTGCCGTTGAGCCTGACGCGGCCACATATACTGTTGCCGCGACGCGCACCAGCGGTGACACCACAACCCCCGTTGCACTCAACAGCCGCACGCACGTTACCCCTGACGGCGTACTCTATGTTCAGAAGAGTGGCAACCTTGCCGTTGGCGACACCATCACAGTTACCGCAACCACGGCATACAAGAACCCGTCTAGCAACACGGAAGCTAACTACACGGCGACCTTTACGGGTACTGTTGTCGCGGCAGAGGTCGAGACGGCCAAGGATTCGACTAGCGAGGGCGCTTAGTCTATAATCTTTGGGAGCCTTGCCCCTTTTCCTTTCGAAGCGCCCCACCTGTAATTGCAAGTGGGGCGTTTCGAGTTATACTATTTTATAAGGAGGTGGGGCAATGCCAAATTTCCATTACCTAGGTAAGAAAGGTTTTCCGAACGCCGATAATGTAGACGTCTACGATTACTCAAATCAACTGGATTACAGCCGCTATGACTATTCGCAGATGTTTATTCAGGTATGTTCTGTTCCTTGGGATCAGGGAGAAACTCATATAGGGCAGCGCACTTTGTCTGGTATCGGCAATGTGGTTTATTTCAAAGATGAAGCCACGCGTGATGCGTGGTTCGATGCTATTCCTGATACTGAGTGCTTTCGCTGGGAAACCAAATTTAAAGAGCTTCATTCAGACCTGACCTTGCGCGTTCCCCTGCCTTTCGACATTGCATCTAACTACAACTACGTTAGGGTGACTTACAGCCTTTTTGCCAACGACGATAGCCCACTACAGTACGAGACAACCGAGGGCATGCGCAGTTGGTTCTATTTCATTCGTGAAGCTAGGTTCATTGCGCCGAACACGACCGAGCTTATTCTTTTGGATGATGCATGGCAGACGTGGATTTATAGTCTAGATATTACGAATATGATTCTAGAACGTGGGCATGCACCCATGTTTTCCACAAAGGCAGACGATTACCTTGCAAACCCTATCAGCAATTGCGCCGACCTTTTGAGCGAGGATGTTAATTATGGTGAGCTACAAAAGGTGACCAACGCGCAAGCTACCGTGCTCAATTCGGACAATATGAGAGCAGTAATCGTATGCAGCTCTAACCCTACAGGTGCTTGGGGCAGCAAGGCTAACAATGATTGGCAGGTACCAGCGAACGCCTACTATGATGGTGCGGGCGTACCTAACATGTACGCCTTTGCGGTGACCGTAAACCAGCTTGATACCTTTCTAACCAACGTCAATTCGACTAGCCCACAATTCAAACAGTCGGTGCAATGCGTATTCTTCTGTGCATCCGAGTTGCTTTCCCTTGGAAGCGCCTACACGTTCTGTGGAGTTTCCTGCTACCCCGTGCGAGGTGGCGCTAACCCCGTAAGCAAGGCCATACTGACACGCAGCAAGGCAGATTGGGGCTATTCAAGCAAGTACGTAGACCTTGCAAAGCTTTACACCTACCCCTATTCGGCTTTTGAAATTACGGACGAAAAGGGCAATGCTGAACTTGTAAGAATCGAAGACACAACGCAAGCCTTAACTATGGACGTTGCCGCTAACATTGTGTTCCCCTATATCAACATAGTTGGAAGCATTCGTGGCATTGGTGGCAATGCGGAAAACACACTGAGCTTTCAAAACGTTACCGAGCGCACATTCACAGGCGCAGGCAAGTGGTACGACCATCTACATTCGTGGGAAGTGCCGACGTTCGCCGTCGTGCTGGATGCGGCTACGGAATATGATTATTCAAGTCACTTCAATAGAATTCAGGCGAACAACGACCGAACCGTGGCGCAGACGATAGCCAACAGGAATGCGAGCACAGCAAAGACCAACGTGGACGCAAGCGCGAACACCGATAGCACCAACGCACAAAACGTGGCTAACGCAGGCTATACGGCATCTTCCACTCAATCTAACGCAAGCTATGACGCTACAGTGGCACACGCGGCAGGAGCGCGAACCTGCGAGAACAACAGCGCAGATAACGTGGTGGACAATGCGAGCGCACAGACCACGGCCAACAGCACGGTGACCAGCGAGGGCAACAGTGCGGCAAGCGACGACGCAAGTCTAGCCAACGCACTAGCGCAGGCCATTCAGGCATGGGATGCTGGAATGACACGAGCCACGGCCAATAACAGTGTGGACGCAGCTAACGCAGGTGCGACAGTAAGCTCAGCGGGTGGCGTTATCAACAACGTTGCAGGCGGTGCCATATCGGGCTTTCTGGGAGCAGGACCCACAGGCGCGGCAGCGGGCGCAATAGGTGGGCTTGTATCGGGCGGCATCAGTGCGGCAACGTCACTTGCTACCAATGCCATTGCGGTAAGTGCCACAAGTACGCAGGCGGAGGCGGTTGTATCCAACTCACAGAGCAAGTTAGAGGAGACGCAGCAGTCCAACACCCAACGCACGAACCGAGCGAACACGGGACGCACCAATCAAACCAACGCACAGAACACGGCTATTATCACGAGTGGAGCCAACACTTCTAGCACTATGAAGGAGAATGCGGCAACTACCTACACGGCCACGACGGGCGCAGCAGACACGGTACGCAACGCGGCAATCAGTGCGGCAGACACGACGCGAGACGCGCAGGTAGCGGCAGCACAGGCCACAAACACCACGGCACTAGCGAACAACCAACGCAGCTATGACGCGGCCACGACGGGCGCAGCCGACACCTACGCCAACGCAGGCAACCGTATTCAGAACGATATTAGGCAGGCCGCGTTGAGAGCGCCTTTTGTGTTCGGTAGCGTGAACAACGCAGAGCTTTCCACCACACGGCCCATGGCACTATTCGTGAACATTGTCACCGAGAGTGACTTTGCCATTCAAAGGGCAGGTGATGAATTCCTACGTTATGGCTACTATCTAGACAAGCAATGGAACTTTGACGGCAATTGGTGCATCGGTACTTACTTCACGTTCTGGAAACTACGCGATTATTGGTCAACGAACCAAATACCCGATAAATTCGCAGACCAATTGAGGTTCTTGCTTTATGGAGGCGTCACGGTATGGAATAACCCTGACAATATAGGCAAGGTGAGCATTTATGACAACGGAATCTAGCGGGGCAATCGACGTTATCGACGTTAACAAACTTCTAGACAAGCCCTATTCAGAACTTACAAACGCGGAGATTGATGCGGTTATTGAGTTCAAGGCAAACGTCAAGGCACGTGATAAGGCGCATGCCGAGCGCTTGCAGACTATCAAGGACGCGAGCGACAAGCTCATTGCGCAACAGCAAGAGCAGGTGCAGGCGGCGCACGATGCGCAAGACGCACTTTTGCAAGCATCCTTGACACGCCTTAACCGCCTGAATGGAGGTACATAGAGTGAGCCGAAAGAAAAGGCGAGGACAAGAGGGTAGCTCCAACTACTGGCAGACTGACGATTACAATGCACTTTGCTATCAGGTCAACGTAGACATGTTGCTTGCAATTGCCGTAAACCGGTTCCGCTGGGAAGGGCTACCGTCAACGTGTGACCCACGTTACCTAGAGATACAGCTACACAGAAGCGGTATTGCCACGATTTGCCACGATGCAAAAACCCCTGACGTATGGCAAACACTTATGGCAGCACCACAGGGAGAATGGAATGACTACGGCATTCCTACTGAGTGGAGGGCACGGGGATACAATAGCACAGATTACAAGGTGACCCCCGCAACGGGTGAGCTTGTCTACTACTCACAAACACGCCTGAACCCGTGGGGCGCGATAGTCCAATACGCTACCAAACTAACGCATATCCAACGCACCAGCGACGTGAACTTGATGCACCAACAGCACCCTTGGGTGATGCTTATGCCCCGTGAAAAGCAGATGGAGCTAGTCAACATATTCAAGCAGATTAGCGGATACGAGCCCGCTATCTTAGGAGACAGCGCCAACAAAGCTCTGCTAGATCTTAACGAGGGGAATTGCTTCACACTTGACCTAAAAGTGCCATTCCTTGGCAAGGAGCTTACCGAACAGTATCAGAATGTTCTTAATCAATATCTGCTGTTTATGGGTGTTCCTCATATTATGTTTGAAAAAAGTGAGCGCATGATTACCGAGGAAGCCACGGCAGGAAACAGCACTACCAATATCCTGCTAAAAAACTGCCTAGACGCTAGACGCTGGGCTTGCAAGCAGCTTCAAGAGCTTGCCCCTAGCGTGTTTGGTGACTTGCAGGTGTACTTGAACGACGATTGGGAGAGCTACAACTACAACTATCTGAACAATCGTGCGCTTCTGGACGAGAACAACGCAACGCAGGAAGGAGATGTAGAGAATGGCAGCAAGTGACTATATGCCGATTAGCTATCCAAATTTTTCGAGCCAAGATGCAGTAAACGAGTGGACGGGACGCGACAAGTGGGACGCGGTTTATACCGTCACGTTGGGTGAGCTTATCGACAAGGGTATTTTTGATTGGAGCCTAGACGTTCTGAATTGGTCTAGTGCGGCCTACAGCACCGAGCAATACAGCCGCGTATGTAACTACTTTATTGAGCGGTTCAGGTTCAGGGAGATTAGCATAGAACCTTTCTATGAGTGGGCTACCATGCTGCACAGAAAACTTGTGTATGAGCTTATGCCCAAGTACAAAAACCTGTACCAGTATCTAGATGATGATTTTGATCCCGCGCAGGTTTCCGACAAGTACCATAAGCGCAGGACTGTTGGCAGTGATTACCCCGAAACCCTACTTTCTGCCAATGCCGACTACATCAGCAACGGGCAGGATGAGGAATCAGAGGACATAGAGCGCGGAAACTTACAGGAAGCCTATAATAGCTACGTAACCGAGTATCAGGCTATAGATACCCACCTACTAGATGAACTTGAATCAATGTTCATCGGCCTTTATACTGCATCAATAGATGGGATGTGATAACCCTATGAGTGATTTTAACTGCAATTGTTCGCCCACCTACTCTAATGGTGTAGCGACCCCTATTCCCCCATTCTGGGGATTTAGTGCATTTACTCCCACCATTCCTAAACTTTATTGGAACGTGAAGAGCCAAGAGCAACGTATTTTAAATCTGTTCGACCTGCTAAACAAGCTTGTTTGCTATTGTGACAACATGGGCTTACAAATTGACGTTAGCACTGAGGACATTAAGACCCTGCAAGAGAATTTGCAGAACCTTAAAGACGGTGGCTTGGTAGACTACTACGAACAACAAATTTACCAATGGATTCAAGACAACATGGAAGCACTTATTAGTGCTTCTATCAAGTTCGTATACTTCGGCCTTACCAAGGATGGTTATTTTTGCGCCTATATCCCTAAGTCTTGGTCTGAACTTACCTTTGATACAGGCGCGGTGTATGGGCGCTCTGACTATGGCAGGCTGATTCTCAAAATGCAAACCGACAGCCCCAACAGCATCGACAACACCTATAGCTATAGTCTTGCGCAGACCACCAGCTTGAAGCAGCTTATCGCAGATTTGGAAGTCAACGCAAAGCGCACTGATAGCACGTTTGATACCCTGTTCACGAATCTTGATTCTGAGGTTGTGGCACCACAGGGCAATGAGCAGCAGACGGCACAAACGATTGTGAAGGACGGTGAGAACGTATAATGGCCATTGTGGATTTGGAAGAAATCCCCAAAGTTCAACCTATGCGAGAAGGGGAGATTAACACTGTTGATACAGTGAATGCAATGCTTTCGGCATTTCCCCTTAAAACTGATGATATTGCAGACGCAGCAATTACCAACACTAAGCTTGCGGCAGACAGCGTGACCACGGATAAGATTGCGAATGGCACCATTGCAACCGCTGATATCGCGGATTCTGCTGTAACCAACGCTAAGCTTGCGACAGACAGCGTGACCAATGACAAGATTCTGGACGGTACCATTGCAACCGCTGATATCGCGGATTCTGCTGTAACCAACACTAAGCTTGCGGCAGACAGCGTGACCAATGACAAGATTCTGGACGGTACCATTGCCCTTGATAAACTAGTAACATCGCTTCAATTCATTCAAAACATCCCTGCATTGAAGTGATGTTACTAGTTTA
>ENA-UOOK01004176-UOOK01004176.1-fermentation-metagenome-genome-assembly--contig:-NODE-4176-length-15732-cov-4.978312_pt1 | contig 15732 bp, 10 predicted proteins | sample MGYA00245777_ERZ724023 | MGnify/ENA primary metagenome ERZ724023 (study PRJEB28704, sample SAMN03018312) | fermentation metagenome | biome: anthropogenic terrestrial biome; feature: soil; material...
CAAGACATACTTAGTTTTGAGATAATTGGTAAACTAATCGTCCCAATAATCTTCGTATTTATAGGTTTAAATATGATATTTAAGAATTTTTTTCACATGGGGGAAAATAGCAGAAGCAGTCATGTAAATTACCAAGGTGGTTCCTCTGAGTATAGTGCTCTTTTCTCCGGTAGCAGACATCAAATAGTAGGAGAAAAATTCTTAGGAACAACAATTAATGCAATCTTTGGCGGAGTTGAGTTAGATTTAAGAAATGCTATTATTGATGAAGATATCGTAATTAATGCAACTGCGATTTTTGGAGGAATTGATATATTTGTTCCTTCTAACGTAAAAGTAAAAGTATCCAATGTACCTATCTTTGGCGGAGTTGATAATAAAGCACCAACTTTTGTTGATGCCAATGCACCAACGATCTTTATTAACTCAACTTGTATGTTTGGAGGGATTGATATAAAATGAATGAATTTCAAAGAGTAATTAAATACCTGGCAATGGGGTTTGCAATATTCTTAGCCGTTGTTATCATTGGAGGAATATCAACCGCAATATTTGCTTTAACCGGAGTATTTAAAGGGTTTACCATAAGTGGAGATGCTATAGATATCAATAAATCATTTGATGATGTAAAAAGTATATCCATAGACCATGGTATTGGAACTCTTAAAGTGAAGGTAGGAGAAAGCGATAAAGTAGAAATTATTGCAAACAATGTAAATGAAAATTATACCATTGATAAAAGCTTTAGTGGTAACCTAACCATGAAAAGCAAAACAAGATTTGGATTCTGGAATTGGTTTGGTTCCAATGATTATAAGTCAGATGTTACAGTATATCTGCCAAAAGACTTTGTAGCAGAAAAATTCGAAGTAGATGCAGGAGCCGGAAATGTAAATATTGAAAGACTGCAAACCAAAAAATTAGTAATCAATGGTGGAGCTGGTGATATAAAAGGCAATAACATCCTTGCTCATTCAGTAAGAATTGACGGCGGAGTAGGCAATATTGACTTAGAACAAGCCGAACTAAATGATACTACTATAGATTCTGGCGTTGGAAATATTGACATCGAAGGATTATTATTAGGTAAAACAGATATTGATTGCGGTGTAGGTAATGTCGACCTAAAACTAAAAGGTACAACAGATGAATACAACATTAAAGTAGAAAAAGGTCTTGGAAATATCAGAATCAACGGAGAAAAATATTCTGATATAAGGTGGAATAATCTAAATGCTGAAAACTCCATAGATATCGATGGTGGAGTTGGAGACATCAGCATAGACTTTGAATAAAATATAAATTAAAAATGCTTTGCCTTGAAGTATATGAAGGGATGCTACAAAATCCAAATAACAAAATAAAAAGAGGGCTATTAGTTTAATAAATTCCAATTCGCAGGGCTGATATAACATAATTTTAGATTCAGTTCTGTCGTATTTTATTATGTGCACTAATTGGGGGGTTATCATGTTTGAATATATTAGATTGCAAAGAACAATGTGCTATGGGACTTGCCCTGTTTATAGTGTAATAGTAGATAACGAGGGCATGAATATATGATGAAAGCCATAAATATAAGCCGGGGGGGTGTAGACGGATGGCGTGTAAAGAATGCTATAGTGATAATCCACGAATAACACCACTTTTAAAGCCTGAACATTGTTTGGAAAATCATACCCAATACATATGTTCAACGTGTGGAAGATGTATATGTATTGATAGAGATGATAAGCGAGGTGTTTATAGGTGGAGTTTCCCATTTAAAACATTAGAAATTGCTAAACTATATTTGAGAACAGCAGAAGTAAGTTGTAAAGATGTTTGTGGAATATATGAAGTTACAGGCAAGAATAATAGAATTTTTTATAAAATCTTTCATACTGAAAAAGATTTAGAAGATTATCTATTAAAGAATAAAGGAAAATCATGTAAGGATAAGAAGCCTGTTTATATATCTGAACAATACACTAAAAGTCCTAATGCTCAAATTCGTAAATTAAATAATGATGAAATAGGAAATTACCTTAAAGAGCAAAAGCAGTTTGTGAAATAATGAATATATAATGTTTATATTTTGCACAACAGTAGGATATAGCGAAGTAAGAGTATTTATATTTTAAGGAGACAATAAAAGGAGTCTATTAAAATGACTATCTATACTGAAGGAAAGGAATCTTACTAATGCGAGATAAGACAAATGACAGACATGGATAGGCAGCAAGTATTAAGGCTTATGTGCGAGTTAGAAGAGGATGATGTTCAGATTAAAGGCAGTGGTAGAGGAGCATACTATTGTTTATCTAAAGATGAGTAAAATTAATAAACAAGCATATGTAAAATAAAATACAAGTTCTACGGATAAAAGTGGTATAATATATTTGTGCGAAAAACGGACCAAAAGGAAGGAATAATATGGAGCAAAATACAGAATATAAATCTACTATAAAATCCAAACCATTCTTTTATAAAGAATCTAAAAAGGCTGCAAGCCTTATGATTCAAGGATTAAATAATGTAGAAATAAAAAATAAATCAATCAATGAAAACATATTCCAAGTCAATACTGAAAACCGTAGGAAGGAAATTGCTTCAACTGTGCTGAAGCGGCTGAATGTACTTGATGATTATATGCTGCAAAAAATAGTCGAAGGGAGCATGGAAACAAGCAAGATATTGGTACTCATTTCTATTATGAAAACCGACAGGTTATTTTTTGAGTTTATGAATGAAGTATTTCGAGAAAAAATCATCCTCAAGGACTTTTATCTTAATGATGCTGACTTCAATATTTACTTTGAAAGAAAAAAGGAGCAGAGCGAAAGGGTAAGGTCATGGAATGATTATACATTCTACAAACTAAAGCAAGTATATTCGAGGATACTATTTGAGGCAGGGCTTATAAAAAATAAAAATGGAAGCCGTGAAATATTAAGACCAATTATAGAAAAAGAACTTGAAGATCACTTGAGTAAAAATGGTGATAAAATATATCTTAAGGTGCTATTGGGGGAGATGTAGATGAAGACAATTTTTGAGAGGCTCGATGCTATAATACCAGAGATTGAGAAAAAGTCATTCAGGGAAAACAGGGGACTTGGGAATGAAGTAGGATATTATATATTTGATTATCAGCCCAAATATGAACTGGTGGTCAGGGATTATATAAGATTTATAAAAGAGAAGATAAACAGTGGAAGTTTGGGTTTTAAAATAAAAGAGTTTGACCTGTATGAAGTAATGCTTGAAATACTAAATTCAAAGGGATATTTAAGCAAAAATATTGAAATGGAAAAAACAAAAGGCAGCGAGAAAGTATTTGAAGCAACTAAGAAAACATTGCGTCTTACAGGACAAAATGATCTCATAATACAACATATAAAGGAAAATGTCACTAAAGGCGATATTGTATTTTTGACAGGGGTAGGAAAGGCATGGCCAATAATCCGTTCTCATACAATATTGAACAATTTACATTCGGCCATAGATGAAGTCCCTGCTGTGGTGTTTTTTCCAGGAACTTATGATGGGCTTGAACTTGTGCTATTGGATGAAATCAAGGATGACAATTATTACAGAGCATTTAAACTCATAGAAAAATAAAGGGGGATACTGCTTTGAAGATTAAGGATATGTTCTATAAGGATATAAACAGGGAAATAAAAGGTGTTATAAAGATAGGGCAGGAAGATGACAGCAATGTATATCAAGAACTTGATGAGTATGTTGTTACAAGGGAACTTAGCAAACATTTCAGCGATTTCTTTGAAAGTTATAAAAAGGGAATAGTAGGTCATACCGACAAGATGGGGGTATGGATTAGCGGCTTCTTTGGAAGTGGTAAATCACACTTTTTAAAGATATTATCTTACCTTCTTGAAAATAAAGAAGTGAAGGGCAAAAAAGCTGTTGATTATTTTGATGGCAAGATAAAGGATCCCATGGTGCTTGCAGATATGAAATTGGCAGGCAATACCTCATGCGATGTTATCCTTTTTAATATAGATTCTAAAAGTGATTCGGATTCAAAAACCAATAAGGATGCAATTGTAAAGGTGTTTATGAGGGTATTCAATGATATGCTCGGATACTGCGGATCTATTCCATGGGTTGCAGATCTAGAGCGTCAGATGGATCTTGACGGAACATATGAAGAATTCAAAAAAACTTTTGAAGAAATTTCAGGAAAGCCATGGACTGAGGCAAGGGATGATTTCTACTATGAGGAGGATGCAATAGTTGAAGCACTGTCAAAAGCCACAAAGATGAGTGTGAATGCTGCCCGCGATTGGTACAACAAGGCTGAACAAAACTATACGCTGAGTGTTGAAAAGTTTGCAAAGCGGGTAAAAGAATATATATTAAGCAAAGGTAAAAACCACCATGTTGTGTTTCTTGTTGATGAAATAGGCCAGTACATAGGCGACAACTCGCAGCTAATGCTAAATTTACAAACAGTTGTTGAAGACCTTGGCACAGAGTGCAGCGGCAGAGCATGGGTAATAGTAACAAGCCAGCAGGACATTGATTCTGTTACAAAGGTTAAAGGAAACGACTTTTCAAAAATACAGGGAAGGTTTGATACAAGGCTCTCCCTTTCAAGTGCTAATGTTGATGAAGTTATAAAGAAAAGAATACTGCTTAAAAACGATGTTGCAAAAGGCACGCTGAAACTTCTTTATGATAAAAAAAGTGCAATACTTAAAAACCTTATAACATTTTCAGCGGACACTCCAGAGAAAAAGGTTTACAGCGATGCCGAAGACTTTATAGAGGTATATCCATTTATACCGTACCAGTTCAATTTGATGCAGCAGACACTGACATCTATCCGTGAACATGGAGCATCAGGCAAGCATCTGGCAGAGGGTGAGCGTTCCATGCTAAGTTCGTTCCAGGAATCTGCCATTAAATATGAAAATGAACAGGATGGGGCACTGATACCATTCTCAGCATTTTATGATACTATCGAAGCATTTTTGGATTCAAACATAAGGACTGTTATAATCCATGCACAGGATAATGAAAGGCTTAATGATTTTGATGTGGAACTATTAAAAGTTATGTTTCTCATAAAATATGTTAAAGAGATACCTTCAAATATTGAAAACCTTGCAACACTTATGATTAAAAACATTGATGAAGATAAAATAGATTTAAAGAAAAAGATAGAGGAATCCTTAAAGAGACTGACAAAAGAAACACTTGTACAAAAAAATGGCGAGGAATATACATTTCTTACAAATGAGGAACAGGACATAAATAAGGAAATAAAGAATGTAAAAGTTGATATGTCTGAAATCATACAAAAGGTTTCGGAGATTATATTTGAAGAAATATATAGCGATAAAAAGTACAGTTATTCTTCAATGTACAATTTCAGCTTCAACCAGGTTGTGGATGACAGGAATTTTAGGGGCAACCAAGGCAATGAAATAGGGCTTAAAATAATTACTCCTTATTATGATACTGGCGTTGATATATCGAGGGAAGAACTGAAAATGATGTCCTCTATCGAGAATAACATGATAATGTACCTGCCTTCTGATACTTCATTTCTCGAGGAGATGGAGGAAGCACTTAAAATACAAAACTATCTTCTTAAAAAGGGAGGCTCTAAATCAACCGACACTATAGAAGAGATAAAAGCGAGAAAGAGCAGTGAGGCACAGGAGCGAAAGGGCAGAGTTAAAGATCTGCTCATAGAATCATTGAAGCAGGCAGAAATATATGTAAATGGTCAAAAACTTGATATACGGGAGAAAAGCCCGATAGAGAGGATAGATGATGGCTTCAAGGCTCTAATTGAAAGCATATATACAAAATTAAATTATGTAACTAAATTTATTGATTCTCAAAAGGACATATATGATATTTTATCGCAAGATACTGTTCAAATGTCCCTTACAGATGATACTCCAAACAAACTGGCATTTGATGAAATGGATGCCTATATAGAGAGAAATACTCTCCGCCATATCCCTGTGACTATGAAAACTCTGCTAAACTTTTTCGGGAAGGCTCCGTATGGTTGGAGAGAGATTGATATAGAAGGATTGGTCAGCAGATTGTTCAAATCTCAAGAGATAAAACTTCAATTGAATTCTGAATATCTCGAAGAAAGCGACAGGGAAATAGTCAAGTATATTACTAAAAGGGACTATATAGACAGGTTACTTGTAGAGAAGAGAATAAAGGTTCCAGTATTCCAGCTGAACAACGCAAGGGATTTGTCGCAGAAACTGTTCAATGTTTCAGCCCTGCCATCGGATGAGGATGGCATGATGAGAAGATTTAAGGAATTTGTTAGGGATGAAATAGAGAAACTAAAGGAACTCCTTGTATATTATGAAACAAACAAATATCCAGGTAAGGATATACTTCTTGATGGAAAGAAAATACTTGATGAAATCTATAATATAAAGGGTTCAAAAGAATTTTTCGAAGTACTTCAAAAATATAAGGATGATTTGCTGGATTATGCCGAGGATTCATTTGAAGTTAAGAAGTTTTTCGAAAACCAGAGGGTATATTTTGATAAGGCCGTTGACATGCTGAATATCTATGAAAAGAATAAGACCTATGTTCTGGATAAAGATGCAATTGAAATTACAAAGCAAATTGAGGCTATTGTTAAGAGTAAAAAGCCATATTCCGATATACAAAAGTTACCCGACCTGGTTGAAAGATTCAGGGTAAGGTTTATGCAGCTTTTGGAAGAAGAGTGCAAGCCTGTTAGGGCTGTAATTGAAAATGATAAGCAAATTGTATTAAATGAACTTTCAATATATGACTTTAAGGATGAGTTCTATGATAGGTTTGACGGAAGGTTTACCGACCTTTTAAACAGATTGGATAGTTCAAATAACTTCTATGAAGCAATTGCGATGAAGGAAGAAAGCGACAGGATAAAGCTTAGATGCTTAGATGAGATACAGAAAGAAGCAATAAGGAGAAGACCAATAGAGCCGCCAATTGGCCCAGGACCTGTAGTTGAGCCACCAATACCATACAAAACAAGAAAAACAAAGAATATTAGTATTGCTAACATTCTTCATGGGGCAAAGACCATTGAAACAGAGAAGGATATAGATGAACTGCTAAATGAAATAAAGAAGAAACTTGAGAGCGAACTGGATAAAGACACAATAATCAGGCTTGTATAAATGTGAAAGCAGAGTATTTGCTAAATCATTAAAGTAATTGGGAGGAAACAGTATGGATAAGACTGCTATTAAAAACTTTGCTGTATGGGCAAGAAGAAAACTTATTGAGGATATAGAGCAAAAGGCATTTGAAATAGGAATAACTGAAGGAACAATTGAAGAAGCAGTGACAATTTCATCAGACTCAGCTAAGGTCAAGGGAATAACTCTTAACAAAAATGAACTAATGCAAAGACGGAGCCTTGTATCAAGAATTAGAGAAAAGGGATACAGTGAAGTAATTGAAGAGGTAGCCTATACATGGTTTAACAGGTTTATTGCATTGAGGTTTATGGAAGTAAATGATTACCTGCCTACAGGTGTGAGGGTACTATCCTCAGTAGAAAAAGGTAAAGTTGAACCTGACATAATAAAACAGTTTGAATATATGGATTTGGATTTGAGCCAAGAAGATTTAGAAACCCTTCATACTATGCAGGATTCAAATGATATTGATAATTTATACAGATCCCTTCTTGTAAAGCAATGTAATAAATTAAATGAAATACTTCCAGGACTTTTTGGACAGATAGAAGATTATACAGAAATACTTTTGCCTAATAATCTTTTATCAGATGGTTCTATAATAAGAAGGCTTGTTAGCGATATTCCTGAAGAAGATTATAAGGACCAGGTAGAAATAATAGGATGGATGTATCAGTATTATATTACCGAGACCAACGAGCTTGTATATGATGGGACATATTCAAAGAAAAAAATACCTAAAGAATTATTACCTGCTGCTACTCAAATATTTACCCCTGACTGGGTTGTCAAATATATGGTTCAAAACTCCCTTGGAAGGTTATGGCTTGAAGGGCATCCTAACGATGAATTAAAGAGCGGATGGAGATATTATCTTGATGAAGCAGAACAGGAACCTGATGTGCAGAAACAACTTGATGAAATAAGAGAGCAGAGCAAGAAAATAAAGCCAGAGGATATAAAAGTATTAGATCCTGCAATGGGCTCTGGGCATATACTTGTTTATGCCTTTGATGTGCTTTATGAGATTTATAAGAGTGCTGGATATTCAGAAAATGACATACCAAAACTTATATTGGAGAAGAATCTATATGGCCTTGAAATAGACGACAGGGCAGCTCAACTTGCATACTTTGCTGTGATGATGAAAGCAAGGAGTAAGAGCAGGAGAATATTTAGGGAGAGGATTAATCTTAATATATGTTCAATTCAGGAGAGCAATGGGATTCCTGAAGAGGCAATAGAATACTTTTGTAATGGAGAATTGAGAATTGAGAATGGAAAATTAAAAGAGGAATTAGAATATTTAATAAATGTATTTCATGATGCGAAGGAATACGGTTCAATTCTTGATGTAAAACCTATTAATTTTGATGCAATTGAAAATAGGCTTAAAGAAATAAGGTCTGAAGAAGCACTTGATTTGTTTGAACTTCAGCAAAAGAATATAATACTTGATAAAATTCCTCCACTCGTAAAACAGGCAAAAATAATGAGCCAGAAATATGATGTGGTATGTACTAATCCACCATATTTAAATAGTTCAAGGATGAACGAAAGGCTTTTAAAATATGTAAATAAAGAGTATAAAGATACTAAATCGGATTTTTCTATGATATTTTATCAAAAGACGATAAATAGTTATTGTAAAAAGGATGGATTTATAGCATTTATCACTACTACATCATGGATGTTTCTAAAGAGCTTTGAAGTAATTAGAAAAAGAGCAATTGAATATTTGGAATTTGAAACAATGGTTGATTTCGGAACAGAATTATTTGATGGAAAAGTTGGACATAATCCAATAGTTGCTTGGGTTAATAAGAAAAGTGCACCAACTAGGATGATGAGAGTAATTTGTTTGAAGGAATTTTGTTATAGTAGAAGAGAAGAAAAAGAAAAAGAGTTTTTTAATATAAGGAATAGATATATTTCTAACCCAAAAGACTTTTTAAAAATACCAGGAGCTCCTATTGCTTACCAAACAAGTAAAAATATAATTAAGTTATTTTCTATGAATAATGATTTGAAAAATTACGCAGTTATTTTTGAAGGTTTAAAAACAAGGGATAATGAAAGATTTTTAAGGTATTGGCATGAAGTATATTTAAATGATTTTAAAAAATGGAAACCGTACAGTAAAGGTGGATCATTTAGAAAGTGGTATGGAAATAACGAGTATATAATTAATTGGGAGAATGATGGAGAACAAATCAAGAAGTTTAAAAAGGCAAGTGGAAAATATTTTAATTACTATTTTGAGAATACAATTACATGGACTGCTGTTACTATATATAAATTTTCCGTAAGGTATATATCTAATTCAATATTTGGAGGTGGTGGTTCAGGAATAACAGAAATTGATGAAAAATATTTCTGGTATATAATGGGGTTCTTGAATACAAAAATAGCAAATTATATTTTAAATATTTTAAGTTCAACTATTAATTATGAAGTAGGAACAATAGGTTCATTACCAATAATCATAAACAATAACTATTATGATGATATAAATAACTTAGTAAAGGAATGTATCAAAATTTCTAAATATGATTGGGATTCATTTGAATCTTCATGGGATTTTAAAAGGCATCCTTTTGTTTCTAAAGAATTTAAACAAAAGACAATAAAACAGTCGTTTATTAAATGGACTGATTTTTCAGGAAACCAATTTTTAAAATTAAAAGAGTATGAGGAGAGATTAAATCAGATATTTATAAATATTTACGAATTAGAAAGTGATATAACTAAGGATATTATTGACAAGGATGTTACCATAAGAAAGGCAGATAGGGTTCGTGATATAAAATCTTTCATTTCATATGCTGTTGGCTGCATGTTTGGAAGGTATTCTATAGATGCTGATGGACTAATATATGCGGGTGGAGAATGGAAAGATAAATGGAAAATTGAAAATGGAAAATATAAAGTTAGAAAAATAGTCAAAGATGATGATGAAGATATAGTTGAGGATACATGGGTTGATGCGACTTTTTTGCCTGATGAAGATAATATCATTCCTATAACCGATGATGAATATTTCAGTGATGATATTGTTTCAAGGTTTGTTGAATTTGTTAGGGTTACCTTTGGGGGAGAAACTCTTGGGGAAAACCTTGACTATATTGCTGAAACCATTGGAAAGAAATCCTCGGAGACATCCAGGCAGACCATAAGAAGATATTTCATAAAAGATTTTTACAAAGACCATGTAAAAACCTATCAGAAAAGGCCTATATACTGGCTGTTTGATTCTGGCAAAAATGATGGTTTTAAAGCATTGATTTATATGCATAGGTATGATGAATTTACTGTTTCAAGAGTAAGAACGGATTACCTTCATAAACTGCAGCATATGTATGAGGCTGAATACAACAGGCTCGATATCGTTATTGACTCTGATGCATCAGAAAGAGAAAAGACTAATGCAAGAAAGAAAAAAGAAAAGTTATATAAGCAAATGGCAGAGTGCCTGCAGTACGACCAGGTTATAGCCCATGTTGCAAACCAGAGGAAAAAGATAGATTTGGATGATGGGGTAAAAGTAAATTATGCAAAGTTTCAAGATATTGAAGTACCACAAGGTGAAGGCAAAAAACCTTTAAAGGCGGATTTACTGGCTAAAATATAGGCTGCATAATAAAGCTTACAGATTTTGTATTGATTTGATAGAAAAATATGCATATACTGGATTTAAGAAAGTAACCGCACATAAAAAAATATGCGGCTATTTTCTTAAGGGAGTGGCATGATGAATAAGAATATTGAAAAGAAAATTGAGGATATGTTTATAAAAATAATGGCTATGAAACGACAGCCGATATATGATGCTATCGTTTTCGAAAGAGAATTCCAAATGAAATGGGATAATAAAAAAAGGGAATGGTGTAAATATGGAGTTAACTGAAGTGAAAAAAGTCCTTGAAGATAATTTTAAAAGCGGACTTTCAGGCGGAAAGAAGAGAAACATAATATTCTGGTATGATGAAGACAAGGAGTTTGAGGAGGATATAGATGAACTTAATTTATCGGGTGTAAGGATTTTAAAGCTCGATGGGAATAATTACTTTTATGCCAAATACCAGCTGGAAAAGGTGGACACTGAATCAAACTATCTTGTATATGCTCCGTTTGGCAAACCAAATCCAAGGGATAATTACCTGCTGGATGTTTTAAAGTACAGCATGGAGTTTACTACGGATAAGGCTACGGTAATAATGCGGGATATGAATATTCATAATGATTCCTTGAAGAATGTATTTAGAAAGTATCTTAAATTCTTCAATAACAAAGAGAGGTATAGGCTGTTTAAATCATATAATCTTCAAGACCTATCGGAAGAAAAGATTGATATTTATGTTGTGTCAGCTCTTTGCCGTCTGCAATATCCAGATATGGATGAAGCATTAAAAGTTATTTTTTCTGTTGGGCTGAATAACAACAAATATTATGAGGCAATTGAAAAGTTTGGAAGCTTATCGGCTTTTTGGAACATCGTTGAAAAACATTATGGATATTCGTTTGAGACAAAATCTTTGCAGAATTTAATAATTATGTTTATGGTTACATATACGAGCGGCAATTTAATTGAAAAGATACCTGAGAACTGGCAGGATTATATATCTTCTAAAAAAGCGGACTGTATAGTATTTTTGAGCAATTTTATGAACAACTCAAATTATATAAGCGCTTACGATCGCTTAGCTGATTATGTTCAGGAAGAATTAAAGGTAAAAAATTATGTTTCAAAATGGGACATTGATAAATATGCTAATTGTGATGCATTCAGGTGTTTTGATACTGCAATAATAAACAAACTTAAAGAAAAATTACTGCTCGATATCGGTGAGTTCCAAAAGTATAAGGATATGGTACTTAAAAGAAGGACAAAGCATTGGTACAATACATTCAAATATGAGTATGACTGCGTTTTCTATGGGGCAGAGTTACTTAAAGAGTGGGAGAAGGTTAAGGACAGCATAAAGGAATATTCTCCATATGATTTCTTTAATAAATATACGGAAGAATTATATAAGATGGATACTTACTATAGAAAATTCTATGTATCATTTGACAGCCTCAAAAATAAGGAGGGCATGATTGACCTTAAAGAAAAGGTTGAAAATACTTATGTGAATGGCTACTTAAATGCATTGTCTATAAAATGGTCTGACCTACTTGAGGGGCTAAGTGGTAAATGGGGTATTGCACCTATAGTGTCCCAGGCTGATTTTTACAGGACATATATAAAGCCATATGTAAAAAAGGGAGAAAGGGTATTTGTTATAATTTCAGATGCACTTCGCTTCGAGGCTGCAAAAGAATTTTGTGATATATTGAACAATGAAAGAAAAGGTTCTGCCGAAATTACAGGAATGGCGGGTGTGATTCCATCAGTTACGAAATTCGGCATGGCAAGTTTACTTCCCAAGAATGATGTCACAGTTGATAAGAATTTTGAGGTATATGTTGATGGTATAAACTCCGAGGGAACTGAAAACAGAAATAAAGTATTATTGAAATGCTGCAAAAATTCAATTGCTATACAGTATGACAATATTGTTGACATGAAAAGGGACGATTTTAGGGAAGTCTTTGGAGGGAAAGACCTTATATATATCTATCATAATAATATAGATGCAAAGGGAGATAATTCAAAGACTGAAAGGGAGGTATTCGAGTCTGTTGAAGAGACATTTAAAGAACTGAAATCCTTAATAAACAGCCTTGTAAACAATGTGTCTGCAGTAAATATATACATCACCTCCGACCATGGCTTTATATACAAGCGTGGAAGCCTTACTGAAAGTGATAAAACCCCGAAGGAAAGTGACAGCGATTCATTTGAAAACAAAAGGTTTATATTATCACTTAAGGATAGGGACATAGAAGGTACGCTTAAGTTTGACTTAGGATATCTTACAAGCGGCGGCGATGAGATAAAATATATAACTCCAAGAGGAGCAAACAGATTCAAGGTGCAGGGTACAGGTTCCAATTATGTACATGGAGGGACATCCCTTCAGGAGATAGTTGTTCCAGTTATAAAGTTCAAAAGTGACAGGAGCAAATCCAGTAGGAATGATATAAAGAGAGTGGACCTAAGGCTTACAAATATATCAAGGAAGATAACCAACAGTATAACATACCTCGAATTTTTCCAAACTGAAAAGGTTGAGGAGAAAATGCTTTCAAGAAAAATTAAAATATATTTTGCTGATGAAGATGGAGTTAAAATATCGAATGAAAATTTGATTATTGCTGACAGTAAGTCCGAGAATCCAGCGGAAAGAATATTTAAACAAAAGTTTGTGCTTAAGGATATGAAATATGAAAGAAATAAAAGATATTATCTTGTTTTTGAAGATGAGGACGAAGCAGTTGAAAGGATATATGATAAAATACCCTTTGTCATAGATATTGCATTTTTAAACAATGACTTTGGATTCTAATGAAAGGGGACACACCTCCTTTTTTAGGGCAATAAACTAGGCCAGCTGGAGGTATGTCCCCATAATATAAAGAAGGTATAAATTATGGATGAGTTAAGCCAGAAACTTAATAAGTATTTTGCTGGAAGAGTGGTTAGAAAAGACCTTACAAAGAAGATTAAAGAGGGTGCCAATGTACCTGTATATGTGCTTGAATATCTACTTGGTATGTATTGTGCCACCGATGATGAGGACAGCATTAATGACGGTGTTGAGCAGGTAAAAAAAATACTTGCTGATAATTTTGTGAGGCCTGATGAAGCAGAGAAGGTAAAATCAAAAATAAAAGAACTTGGGAAATATACTGTTATAGATATGGTTACTGCAAAACTGAACGAGAAAAGGGACTGCTACGAAGCGGAGTTTTCAAACCTTGGAATCAAAGGGGTTGAAATATCATCTTCATACATAAAGCAGTATGACAAACTCCTCTCGGGCGGAATATGGTGCATACTGAAAATGAATTATCATTATGATGAGGAGTTAAGGGGAGTGGTCAGCCCGTTTATTATAGACAGCTTAACTCCGATACAGATGCCTCATCTTGAGCTTGATGAAATACTTGAAGGCAGAAAGAATTTCACAAAGGATGAATGGATAGATGTGCTTATGCGGTCCATTGGTATGGAACCTACACAACTTAAAGAAAAGGTTAAGTGGCATCTTCTTGCAAGGATGATTCCGCTTGTTGAAAATAATTATAATGTTTGTGAACTTGGACCAAGAGGGACAGGCAAATCACATCTATACAAGGAGATATCTCCAAACAGCATACTTGTATCAGGCGGTCAGACAACCGTTGCTAATCTCTTTTACAATATGGCCAGAAAAGAAGTGGGGCTTGTTGGGCTGTGGGATGTTGTTGCCTTTGATGAAGTTGCAGGAATAAAATTCAAGGACAATGATGGGATTCAGATAATGAAGGATTATATGGCATCAGGTTCTTTTGCAAGGGGCAGGGAGGAAAAAAGTGCATCTGCTTCAATGGTTTTTATAGGCAATATCAATCAAAGCGTGGATGTCCTTTTAAAGACTTCCCACTTATTTGAACCATTCCCTGAAGCAATGGCAAATGATTCAGCCTTTTTTGACAGGATGCATTGCTATATACCAGGATGGGAAATTCCCAAAATGAGACCTGAATATTTTACAGATGAATATGGACTTATTACCGATTATCTTTCTGAATTCATGAGGGAAATGAGAAAAAGATCATTTACGGATGCTTTTGATAAGTATTTTAAATTTGGTAACAATTTAAACCAGAGGGATGTTATTGCAGTAAGAAAGACTGTATCAGGGCTTGTAAAGCTTATATACCCAAATGGGGAATATGAAAAAGGTGATATTGAAGAAATATTAAGGTATGCTCTTATTGGCAGGAGAAGGGTAAAAGAGCAGTTGAAGAAAATCGGCGGAATGGAATTTTATGATGTCCATTTTTCTTATATAGATAACGAGACTTTGGAAGAACAATTTGTTTCAGTTCCAGAGCAGGGCGGCGGAAAGATTATTCCAGAGGGAATAGGTAAGCCGGGCCATATATATACGATATCAAGAGGCAAATCTGGAATGATTGGTGTATACAAATTGGAAACTCAGGTTGTAAGCGGTTCAGGAAAATTTGAAAGAACAGGGCTTGGCAGCGATAGGGAAGCAAAAGAAGCCTGTGATACTGCCTTTAGATACTTTAAGGCTAATTCTAAGAACATAAGCGGCAGCATAAGCACTACTTCTAAAGATTTCCTTATGCATGTACAGGATATAAACGGGATAGGCTTAACAAGCGAACTTGCATTATCGGCGTTTGTGGCATTATGTTCTGCGTCACTTGGTAAGCCATGCCAGAGCCAGATGGCTGTTTTAGGATCTATGAGCATAGGCGGAACTATTAATAAGGTTGAAGAATTAGCCAATGTGCTGCAGGTATGTTTGGATTCGGGGGCTAAAAAGATATTGCTGCCATTATCATCAGCACCAGATATAGGCACAGTGCCGAGACCACTGAAAAACGATGTAATTAAATGTAATTAATTCAAGAGCTGTAATTT
>ENA-UOOK01004178-UOOK01004178.1-fermentation-metagenome-genome-assembly--contig:-NODE-4178-length-15728-cov-3.527149_pt1 | contig 15728 bp, 9 predicted proteins | sample MGYA00245777_ERZ724023 | MGnify/ENA primary metagenome ERZ724023 (study PRJEB28704, sample SAMN03018312) | fermentation metagenome | biome: anthropogenic terrestrial biome; feature: soil; material...
TTTCCATATTCATAACTTTTCTTACTTCTGACAATGTATCTTCAGCAACTTTTCGCGCTTGATTTATGCCGTTTCTTAACGTATTCCTAACATATTCCATATCAGACTCCAATTCTTTTCTTCTAGCTCGTACTGGGCGAAGGTATTCATTTAAAGATTCGATTAAAATCTTTTTTAATTGACCTGATCCACCATCTCCTATTCTTTCTGCAATTAGTTCTGGAGACTCTCCAGTAGTTAATGAAATTATCATTAATAAATTTGAAACTTCAGGTCTTTTGTCTGGGTCATATGTAATTATTCGTTGAGAATCGGTCTTTGCTTTTTTTATCAAACTTGCTGTCTCATCTTCAGTTGCACTCAACATTATGGCATTATTACGGCTCTTACTCATTTTTTGAGAACCATCAAGGCCAAGTATTAGAGGAGCTTTACTAAGCAATGGCTGCGGTTCTGGAAATACATGCTGCTTAGCTGCAAATTTTTCATTAAATCTACGAGCGATAGTACGAGTCAATTCCAGATGTGGTAATTGGTCTTTACCCACCGGAACAACATTCCCTTTGCAGAAAAGAATGTCAGCAGCTTGATGAACCGGATATGTATACATTCCAGAATTTATTCGTTTTTGTCCTGATGCCTGTATTTCCTCCTTTACTGTTGGATTTCTATCAAGCTCAGCATTTGTAACTAATGTTAGAAAAGGGAGAAGAAGCTGATTTAATTCTGGTACATGACTATGCGGGAAAATACATGTTTTCCCATCATCGGGATTTATACCAGCGGCTATATAATCAATAGTAAGTTGTTTAATATTTTCGGAAATATTTTCAAATGTGTCCCGATCTGTTAACACCTGATAGTCAGCAATCACGATGTAAGTTTGCACTCCAAGTTTATGTAGATTAACTCGATTTTGAAGAGATCCAAATAAATGGCCTATATGTAAACGTCCAGTTGGTCTGTCTCCCGTCAATACTCTGTACTTTTCGGGATTCTTCGCAAGATTAATTTCCAATTCTTTGCTTTTTTCTAAAGTAGCTTCAAATGTTCTATAATCAATTTTTTCATCTGTTTTCATTGTCAAATTTCCTTTCATATAATAAAATAATGATATTCTTATTAATAATGATATTCTTATTATCAATTATAACTGATTCTTTACATTTTGTGAAGTTTTCCTATGTTTCTAGACATTCGCTTTACTTACATTTTTACAAAATTCTTCTGTATTGTCAAGCATAGTCGTATGCGATTTGTACTTGTTATACCAACAATCATAAATTGATGTTGATTTTCAAGAAAAACCGATATAAATGTCAGGTTCAGTTAATATTTTTACATAAACGTTGTTGCTCAATTTTACGTAAATTACTCTTCATGTTAATATTGAAATGTAATTGGAAAAGAACCGTCATAGGTTAAAATTGGATATCTATGAAAGGCTTTTATTATATTTATGGAGGAATATATTAATGAGAGCTTCTAATGTTCAATTACGACAGGAAATTTACAGAAATGATGCCTGGAAAATTATTAATTGGTTGGAAGATGATAATGTGATCAGGTATTTAAATGAAAATCAGAATGTATCCAATAGTATTAAACAAGTAATGAACAGGGTGAATCTGCCTATTCTGACTCATCTCTTTAATCAGAATGGCAGTTTTTTTGTTGTAAGCACAAGGGAAGAGGAACCTATTGGTTTTTTAAGGCTTGTTCCTAAGCTGTTGGGAACTGAGATGGTTATAGTAATCGGTGATAGAGAAAAATGGGGACAGGGTTTAGGTTCGAGTGCCATTCTTCAAGGCCTAAAACATGCCTTCTTTGAATGGAGAGTTGAAAAAGTAATAGCAAAAATAAATTTTGAAAATGAACGTTCCATTAGAGTATTCAAAAGAGTCGGATTCAAACGTGAAAAGAATTTGCCTAAGGAAATACAGTATTCCATTACTATAGATGAATTTTTAAATTTACAGCATAAAATGCATGAAAACGCTGTGCAGGTACAAAATCATCTGTATGGTTCTTAATTATTCCATATCAAAATTAGCAACCCAGTATCTGCTCCGCACAAAGCACTCCGTCCACCGCAGCTGAAATGATACCTCCTGCGTATCCCGCTCCTTCTCCGCAGGGATAAAGGCCTTTGATGCCAATGGCCTCAAAGCTGACTCCTCTTGTAATGCGCACGGGAGAAGAGCTGCGGGTTTCGGCCCCTGTCAGCAGTGCATCCGGATAAGCAAAGCCGGGCATCCATATACCCATCTCTGAGATACTTTGCCGTAGCGAATTTGTGATATAATCAGGCAAATAGGAATCCACACCAGCAAACTCGGTTCCTGGCAGGTAGGTAGGCAAAACATCGCCGAAAGCTGTTGAGTTGCGCTTATTGAGGAAATCCTCCAGCCTTTGCACTGGAGCTTTATAACCTCCTCCACCCGCTGCAAATGCTGCTGCCTCTATCCTGCGTTGAAACGCAACGCCAGCAAGTGGATAGTCGCTCCCAAAATCTTTCTTCTCAATGGTCACCAAAAGCGCACTGTTGGCATTTCGACCGTCCCGCTTGAATTCGCTCATTCCGTTTGTTACCAGAGAACTTTCCTCGGATGTTGCCGCAACTACTGTCCCCCCAGGGCACATACAGAAAGTGTATACGCCCCTCCCATTTTGCAAATGCACTACCATTCTGTAATCGGCAGCGCCAAGTGCAGGGTGCCCGGCGAAGTCTCCGTACTGAATTTTATTGATCATATTTTGTGGGTGCTCAACACGTACCCCCACCGCAAAGGGTTTCTGCTCCATATAAATGCCGCTGCTCAGCAGGCCCTCAAAGGTATCACGTGCACTGTGGCCGATTGCTAGAACCACATTGTCTGTAGGAAGCTCGGTATACTTACCATTTTCAACAAAGCCTACGCCTGTCACCTGTTCGCCCTTGCGCAGTATTTCTGTAACGATTGCGTTAAAACGAACTTCTCCACCCAAGCTTATAACTTTTCTTCGGATTCCCTTAACGGTTTCATTCAAACGGTCGGTGCCGATATGTGGTTTGCTTAAATATATAATTTCAGATGGCGCGCCTGCTTCTACAAACTCGTTGAGTATCTTCATTTTACGGAAATCCTTGTATCCAACTTTTAGCTTGCCATCAGAAAAAGCACCCGCTCCCCCCTCTCCGAACTGCACATTGGTATTGGTATCAAGAACTCCAGTCCGCCAAAACTTCAAAACGCGTTGTCTGCGACTATCCACATCAAGGCCCCGCTCCAGCAGAATGGGTCTTGCACCTGCTTGCGCCAGAACAAGCGCTGCAAACATCCCCGCTGGGCCGCAACCCACAACTACAGGGCGCTCATTCAATTTTTTCTCCTTAGGCACGGTGTAAATTAACTCTATTTCCTTAGAGATGCATTTGTCCCTGTTCAGTGAAATGACTTCATTTTCGTCTCCAGAAACGCTCACAACAACGGTCATCTTGAAATGAATGTCCTGTTTGTTGAGCGCATCTACCGAACGTTTTGCAATGTTAATGTGCTCTATACGGCTGTGTTCGATATAAAGCCTTTTTGCAACAATGTCCTCTAGCACTTCCAAATTATACGTAAGCGGTATTATTAAATCAGTTATTTTAATCATTATTTTCAATAGTGTTGGAATTATTATCAATTCTTGATACAAGGGCCATTTTAACACGCTCCTTCATTTTTTACTAATAGATGAAGTGATGCAAATTTCAACATGTTGACGCTACATGAGTTTTTGCAGCAGAATCATCTATAGAATTTATTATCTCCTGTAATACCATATTTAATATTTGTCAATATGTTTTTAGTAATTGTTTTCACGCTCAAAAAGAGGAGCACACCCTAGTCAAAAAGGCTTATCTGCTCAGCCTTTCTATACAAATGTGCATTTTCCAGCTTCTCATCCTGTTTAAGTTCTTTAAGAAGTACAGGCTCTAGTTCAAGAAAATCCTCTTGCATCATATTCTGTCTGATCTTTATCATATAAATAAGATCAAAGCTATTTACAACTGCTCCTTGCTTTATATCGGAAAGACAAATCAACTGGGTATTATATTTTTTTGCGATATCAAACATGGGCTTCAAAAGGTGTCCTGAGGTAATAGGCCCAAATGGGTTATCCATTATCAAAACCTTGCTTTCTTCCTTTCTTTTAAATGCTTCATAGCCCTTAATCTGCTTTCTGCTGTATGAAATTAAGGCTACTAGCAATGAAAAGTATGCAACAAATTTTTCTCCGCCAGAATTTTTAATGATGATATCTTCCCAGAGCATCATCTTTCTGTTCTTTTCGTTCAAATCAACTTTATATGCTCTGATCTTACAATTTTCAAGCTTACTTATTATATTCAAAAGCTCTTTTGTTGACATATACTTCTCAATGTCACGTCTTAGCTTATTTTCGTCCTCATTCCCTTTGATCAATTTTGTTAAGCTTTGTAGGCACTCTTGAATATACATGCTCATTTTTTCTCGGGCCTGAAGCTCATTTTCCATTTCTTCATATTGAATTTCAAGAACTCTTTTTCTTACTCCATCTATTTCGACCGCCGAATTTTCAGAGATTTTCGGTATTTCATGGTAAATTCTTGTAGCTTCCATAAAAGCATGCTCGGTCAAGTCATTTCGACTATGTTCAAGCTGAAGCATCTTGTTCTCCATGATTTTAAGAACCTGTAAGAGCTGTGTAAAGTAATACTCCATCCGTTCAGTTAAATAATAATATTTATCATATGAGCGATCCAATGCTTCAATCTGGTATTGCAGGCCTTTTACCGCTTCTTTGACCATACCATCCTCATACTTTGAGTAATTGTTGACAAATTGGGAGCTCTTATTACGGAACAAGTCTATGGATTCATTGGATTTATACCTAAAACTACCATATTCATGCAGCATTAAATCAATAGAAGATTTCACTTCATCAAAGGATTTTTGCTTGATTTCTGCTACAGAATGTCTTATTTCCTTGATTTCTGTTTCAACTTTGATAATCAACTTTGCCAACTCAAGTTTATCATCATGAATCTTTTTATTCCTCGTCTCATTTTCAAGTCTTTCTCTATTCGCCTCTTCACGCCTTTTGTAAAAATTGCCTTTTATTTTTTGCATAGGCATAATAGGTTTACCGCCAAGAGCTTTTTGGGCACCTTGAATTTTTGTACTTAAAACCAACCGTTTGTCTGAATATACCTTTTCGTCTTTTTTCAATCCTGCGATTTCTTCCACCAGCTTGTCGCACAGTTTTTCCAGCTCAATTTCCACACTTTCGGAATACATAATGCTTTTGTATTCATCTGTTTCCAATTTCAATTTTTTGATATCTTTTTCAACATCCAGAATATCCTTTTTAAAGCCTTTAATTTGATCGCTCAGATCAGCAACCTCATTATTTTGCTGTTTTTTATATGCATCCAATCTACCCTCCAGCTCTGAAATATTCGCATCAATCGGTTCATCTTCTTCAGCGCCTGTTACTTCTGTCAATTTATCCTCAATAACTTTTTTAATATTATTTCTATCATCTAGCCGCTTCCGCAGTCCGTTCGCTTCCTCTTCCAGCCTGATTTTATCATCTGCATGTTTTTTTCTGGAAACACTTAGAGTGTTGATATTACTCTGGATTCTGTTATGTGAACGAAGATTCTCCATATACATAGAATCTTTATCTAAATAATCATCAAATTCTTTTATTCTATTTTGCTTCTTTGAAAGTTCATCCTTTAAATCTCCTATTCGGATCTCCAATTCCTCCTGCTGCCTGTTTGTGTCCTTCACTTGCCCAATGCAAGCTTGTATAGTTTCGTCATTTTTATTAATTTCCTTCTCATTGATTCTCCGCTCATTTTCAAGTTCATTTACCTGTTTCTCACTCCAATTGAAATTGACAATGATCTGATAATCATGATTCACCCTGGCTATAACCTCAATAGCTTTTTCCAACTCAAGCATTTTGTCATCCTTCTTATCCATCAAGCTCTTGACTAAAATGCCTATATTTCCATTATCTAAGGAAATGTTTTTAGATGATACAATAAATTGCATATTCTCATGTCCCAGTTCTATTTCCTGTTCTCTTTGGTTGTATCGTATAATCGGTATAATTTGGCTTAATTCCGTATCAGATGCGAGCTGTTCAATCAGAGCAATTTCCTTTTCAGTTGCGATAAGAGCATATGGTAATAAGGGGTTGCTGGTTATCAACCTTTTTTTATCTTCTTCATATATTTCCCTTAAGTATTTCTCCCCGGTATAACATGGAAGATTGTGCTCTTCCAATAGCGCTACAAAACTTGCAGGCAGGTAGCTAACCCCTTTTTCAATGCCGTGGATTTGTTTATCCAGCTCATTTATTTCCATTTTTAAATGATGCGCTTTATTTTCCCAATCATTTAGGTATTCTTTTGCGGCTTTTGCAAGATAGTCCGAATCAAACAGGTAATCCGAATTTATGTCAAGTCTCTTCAAAGCCTCAAGAACCTTTTGTTTTTCATCTTTGTAGATCCCAATTCTGGATGCAATTTCTGATTCTGCAACTTTTAGCTCAGTATACTTTTTAGTTAGCTCTTCCTTTCTTTGTCCCAACTCATTGAGTGTTTCTTTAAGCTTTTCTGCATTAATCCTGCTTTCGTCCAGAAGTACCTCCACCTCTTGATATTCTTTTAACAGCTGTGCTTTTACTTTAATGGTATCTTGTTGTTCAAGCTCCTTTATAAAAGGATTTCGGTATATTTGTATGTTCAAGCTTTCAAGTATCCCAGGCTCTTCGTTTTCAAAATTTAAAATCTCCGTCTCAACACTTCCTATTTCCTTATTAAATTTTTCTATCTGTGTCTGGCATTCTGTGTATTCTATCTTGTTCTTTTCAATATCATCCATAATGCCATTCACTTTAATATTAGCGTCCTCAATTTCTTTTTTTATACCAATAACCTGATTGTTATAAGCAATTTTCAAAGAATATTTTATCTGGTTTAAATTCTTCAACAAGTTCTCCTGATCCTTTGAAGCATTATCAAGCCGTTGCTGCAATTCAGCAACTGCTTTTTGTTTTTCAAGTACTTTACCAAATTTTTCAGCAGCTTTTTGTAAGTCCAATTTGTATTTCTTATCTTCAAGCATTGATTTTTGTTTTTTAACCGCCTCGTCTAAGTCCATAAGCCGTTCATCAACTATTTCAACCTCTTCAGTATACTTATAAATCTCCTGGGATTTCTCTTCAAGTGCAATTAATTCAAACTCGTCGTTAAGCTCTTTAAGGCGGTTTACAATATCAATAAGCTCCTGCTCCAATCTTTGCTCCTCATTTTTTAAAACCTGATACCCTTCGCTGATATCTTTCTTGAGCCTATCCTCATTATCAAGATTCGATAATACAACTTTTGCATCATTATATATATTATCAAGCTCCTGATTAAAACCTTCTATTGCTTTGTACTCCCGAATATAATTCTCATTGTCAACCAGTGATTGCGCCACCTGGGCCATCATAGTTTCTAGCTTTTTATGGTCTGTTACATCAGAATCGTACGATTTATCGAGCACCTTTTCAATATACTTTATTACCCACTGCTCCATAACTTTTCTAGATGTTTTGCATTCTGAAAAAACCTCCGAAACACCATGTTCAGCTTCATTGATATTTACGATCAATTCCTTCCATTCTTCTTTGGAAATGCTGTAGCTATTTAGCTTCTTGTCATACTGGCTCTGCTCTTCACGGGTTGAGTCATATACAAATAATTCACTTTGATTTCTTCCTGATTCCTTTTGCAGAAGCTTTTTAAACTCATTATATGAAGCAATCCTGATATTGCTGCCAATCTGTTCGGTAACCGGAATGTTTTTAATATCAAAAGCATTTGCTTCTTCATATGCACTTAAAAATGTAAAATATCTGATATCTGTATTTTCCTCTTCCTCATCTGTAGAGTGGCTTGCTATGGAGGCTATAGCGATGCCAGACAGCAAGTATCCTGCTTCGTCGTCAATCTTCCATTCAATCATAATATAAGCAGGCGTTCTTTTAGCAATAAAAAAATCTCTGAATTTTCTGCCAAGCAATGATACCTTCGGTAAAATAGGCTGCAGCATAGCCTGTACCAGAACAGATTTCCCCCCTCCATTGGCAAGGCTCAACAAAGCATTTTCTCCACCATAAAAATCGAAACATTCATCAATAATATGGCGGTTATTATTGTTATAGGAAAAATTAACAATCCTAACCCTGTTTATTTTAGGCATCCTATAATTCACCCCTTTCAAATGCTTCACTGATAAGCCCTACCCTATCGGCATTCAAATAGTACTGACGCATCAGCACATCTAGTTTTTTTGTTGTGCGTATTTGATTTTCCACCATATATGCAAGCTTATTATCCTCCAATATTTTAATGATGTTTTCTATAATTTTTGTTTTTGTTTTTCTCTTAGACTCATGGTCTACCAATAGATTCATCCATATTTCCATACATGAAGCCAGATTAATGCAATACTCTTCTTCCAGATTTTCAATTTCCTCTTTATTCATCTTCTCAAGCCTGTCAAACCTTTCATCCAAGTGGTTTATCAAATGGCTTACCTGTATAAAATCCGTCTTCTTTGGCTCTTTATTCTTGCCGCTGTAAAATTCATAAAATATAAACATCATAATGTAATATCCTAGATATACATCTTTATTTGATGCATTGCTGCCAAAATAACGCCTTAATTCCCCAGGTTGAATACCAACAATCTGGCTGCTTATACTTGGCACCAGATAAACTGTGTCGTCAAAATTGAGGAGCTTGCATTCAAATTCTTCTTCAAAAAAGGATAATACCTCCTGCACTTCAGATTCAAGGTATTCACTATATAAAAAGGCCTGTTCTCTCTTGTTGATTTCCCCCTGGGCAAGCAACAATTTAAAAATTTTCACCGCTGATTTAACATACTCCATTACACCACCACCTTAAAAACCAAATCTGTCATTTGAATAGTTTCAATAATTTTTATTTCGTTTTCCATTTTTTCAAAGGATATTTTTATTTCATTTTCCATTTTATCTACTGTAAACTTCTTTATAGTTGCGATTCCATCAATTATGTCTCTGATTTTAACAAGGCAGTACTCAATATTAAACTCCTCGGAAGGTTGAAGTATCACCCGTTTTTGTCTTTGATAAAATTCGGAGATAGGAATGCTGCCAATATCATAAAGCTTAAGCGCAATTAAAAATATACACCTGTCTTCCACAATCTTATTATATAAGTCTAAATCTCTATCCCTGACATAATCAATAATCTGGCTCAAGCGAATTTCGCCTGCTTTCATTGTCCCTGTAATAATGAGTGCCATGGTATCTACATAACAGTCACTTATTTTTTCAATTCTTTCATTTTCCGACGAATTGTCATAATCTTCAATATTAACCATGTGTGAATCCTGGTTTTGCATTTCTTTGAAAATGATCTGAGGCTCATATATATCTCCTATACCCATCACTTTCTTCTTTGCCGGCAAAAACAGAGGTCTGAGCAGGTTTAAGCAATTGTCCAGAACATTATTGTACCGTTCAAGATTTATTAAAACTGTTTCTTCAAAGTCATACCTTTTTTCAAAACTGAACTCGAAAGACTTTTTTATGGTATCTATATACAAATCCGTCAAACTATGCCTGTTAATGATTAAATCTCTTTGCTCGGTTATGACAATGCCTATATTGTGGTGAATTTCCGAAATCTCTGCTTTTGCTTTTGTCAGTTTCTGTTCAAAATCCTTGCCTGCATTGAACTCTTCTTTAATTTTTTCCTCAGCCAGATGAATCATTTTCTGGATTTCCGCCATTGTCTCATATTCTTCCGTCAGCATAGCATAGGTGCTTTTTATCAATGTTTCGTACTGCTCAATGTCAACATTATGGATGTTCTGCTTGATTGACAATATAAAGTTTTCTATGTCTTTCTTCTTCTGACGGACAAAAGTAATAAGTTCAACGCTTTGTCTGACTGCACTGGAGAATTTTTTTCTTTTAATATATTCCTTTAATTTGAGTTGTTCAATGGTCAATTGAATTTCTTCATCAACTTCCCTCATCCGGAATAGGAATTCATACCCCTGGTTGGTCAGCATATAAATAATTTTACGTTCATTATTTTCATCAACAATTTTATCAGTAATGAGTCTGATTGTAATTTCATCAATTATTTTTTTTGTATAATTGACAAGGGGATAAGTATACCTGGCTCCATTATTTTGTAGAATATCTTTAATGATGTATCCTGCTATCTCCTTAACCTGGTTTCTGCTAAAAGATTTGGAATAATAGCACCTTGTCAGTTCATCCAGGAAGGCTTCGATATGATGCATCTCGCATTCGTTATTTTCTTCGAGGGTTTTTTCCATGATGAATAGAAGAACCGACACGATGATATTGGTCAACTCATTTTCGCCAAATAGATTTTCCAGTTCGGTATTTTTTCCTTTTCTATTTATAATGGAGTTTGTTATGCCTATCCATTCCATCCTTTTTTCAAAATTATCCAGAAAATCAAACATCTTCTTCCACCTCTTCGCCCTTGCTACTAATCATTTGAATGAAGTCACCATTGTTAAGTATCTCTTGCGGTATGTATCTTCCGCATTTCAATATGTTTTTAATAATACTTTGATGTCCCGCATCAAACAATGAAAAAAACCATTCAGCTGCATTTTTATTCTGTTTCTCTTTCGTAACAGGTAATTGAATGCTTTTTGAAGCATCCAGCATAGCAATATAAAGTGGCTTCATCAGCTTGATTTGCAGTGTCGGGTTAGTATTAATCAAATCATGTACTATTCCAATTCCTTCATAATCAAGATCTCCAAAATAATAGTAATTTGTTTTTGTACCTTTGTAAAAGCTTTTATCAAATTCGGTTAAGGAATCCATTTTTCTTGAAATTTTTTTACCCTCGCCATAAATCAAGCTGTCAAAATGTATTCCGGCGATACAGCTACGGCAGGGAGACATTCTACTTCTTAATGTATACCAGGTATCTTTATTCTCTATAATTAAAACATTCAATTTGTGCGTTATTTCAGATAGTTTATTTTGTTCATCTGCTTCCCATGACCTTATATTATATGTAAAGAAGGGCTCTGGTGTATGATAGCAGTTTAAAGCTTCCATTAATCCTAGGTTAAAGTTGAGGACAGCCGCAAGCGCCCTATCCTCTTTCAATACTTTTTCTTTTTTAAATATCTGAAACGATCTTTCATTGATAGATAAAGGAATTTCAAGGCTTTTGGCATTATTCTTTAAAAAACAGTCTAAAAATGAAAGCCAATGTCTATGATTTTTATATTTTGCGGGGTTGGCCAGATAACCTTCAATGTTAAGTCTATCATGTAATAAGCGGATCTCTGGGATAAGTTCATCAAATTTGCACTCAGGCTTAATAATATTGTATCTTTTGTGAAGTGGAGGGCGCATTCCATTTGATCCTGAATTTTTTACAGGATCAATAATATTGTTATTAATAAGTTCGATAACAACATTATAATACTCATTATAATCTGTAATGGATACATATTCTCTTAGCTCTTTTTCAGTTATTCTCACACCACTATATTCTCTTAATCTTATATTTATCTGATGTAAATTCACTTAACCTTCTCCCTGCTTTCAGAGTTATATTTTAGCCGATTCGCATTTTAATTCCTACATTGATCATCTTATTTTAAATTATACCAGTTATTTATGACGTTAGCTACTCATAATTCTACAAATGAGTAGTACCTTAATAAGCAAACTCGCTTCGCTCGGGGATTCATTGGGGGTCTTGTAATCTCCCACTGAACAAGGTTGCTATTATAATTTGCGTCAATTCAACTCCCGCTTATAGAAGCGAGAAACTTCTTGACGCTTTGGTTAAAAACGATTATATCAAAGGATACGACCTATAGCATAATTCAAAAATACTATTACATGTTATAGATAAAATCTATATCAGGCAATAGCATTTTGACCTTAGCTACTTTTTTCAATTATTCTGTTCAATGCCTGAATATAAGGTTGAATTCATATTCATCAGCACCATATTCTTTTATCAAATCAACAAAAGCATTTACTGCAAAGGCGAATTCATTTAATCGTGCGTGCAATTTATTTTTTGTGAATTTTCGTTCACTATTTGTTTAGTACAAGCAGCTTTAAACTCTTCAAATCTTTTAATAATTTCCGGACTACTCACAAGAAACTCCATAAGCATTTTAATATTTTCAAGAGTATTTGAGCTTATATTATGTTCTATCAATTCGGTTTCAACTAATAAATTATCATTAATACCTATTGTTTTTAAGAACTCTTCAATGATTTTATGCCTATTTAATAAATATCGTCCTACTTCTTTTCCGTATTCAGTTAAAATTATAATACCATACTTTTCATATTTTATTAAACCCAGCTCTCCAAGCTTCTGCACCATCTTGGAAGCTGATGAGGCTTTAACATTCAAAAGATCAGCCAGTTTATTCATACGCATGAAACCTTCCTGTTCACTGTTTCGGCAAATCATTTCAAGATAGTCTTCCATGGCAGAAGACAATTGCTTTTTGTTTTGTTTAAGTAGCTGATACCCTCTTACTGTATGAAATTCTTTATTCTCCATATTCTATCACAACCTTATTAAGTGGGATTAAAAAGATAAACTGTTCAAATAAGAATTTTAAAAATCTAAAGACATTAGTTTTAAAGTTTTTATTGACTAATGTAACTTTTGTTAATCCCTAAGTCATTAAAATTTCTTTACATTCTTCATTATATTCGTAACACTTGGATTTTATTTTACATATGTTAGTGTAGGGAAAGATTTTTTTACCCCACTTGACATGAATAAATAAAAACTTAACATAACTACATTGAGGAGGATTTCAATATGAGCAATGAAAATTATATTCCTTTAAATTTCTTACCTCTAGGTAAAAAAGCGAAAGTAATAGCTCTTACTTCCGATGGCACTACTCGAAGAAGAATGCTAGACCTTGGATTGATTTCAAATACGGTCGTTGAAGCTTTGCAAAAAAGCCCTTCGGGTGATCCAACTGCTTACCACATTCGCGGAGCGGTAATCGCTTTGCGTTCGGAGGAATCAAGTAAAATTATGGTAGAGATAAACTAAGAGTAATTATGCTGTAAGGAGGATTTAAAACATGGGACTTACAAACCAATCCACTGGTATGAGGGTACTAGAAAGCGAACTTAGAATTGAACATACTACACCCGATGATAGAGTCATCGCACTTGCAGGAAACCCAAATGTAGGGAAAAGTACAGTTTTTAATAGCTTGACAGGCTTAAACCAGCATACAGGAAACTGGCCGGGAAAAACAGTGACTAATGCCCAGGGAAAATACAGGCACAAAGATAGGAATTTCATTATGGTAGACATTCCGGGCACTTATTCGCTCATGGCAAACTCAGCAGAGGAAGAAGTTGCAAGAGATTTTATGTGCTTTGGTAAACCGGATGCTACGGTTGTTGTAACTGATGCAACCTGCCTGGAGAGAAACTTGAACCTGGTTCTTCAAACTTTGGAAATAACGGATAAGGTTGTTGTCTGTGTCAATCTGGTAGATGAAGCAAAAAGAAAGAAAATAAACATTAACTATGACGAACTATCCAAATGTCTTGGTGTGCCTGTAATTCCGACAAATGCCAGAAGCAATAAGGGTCTGAAAGAATTGATGGATTCAGTTTATGACATTGCAAATAAACAAGTCGCTACAAATCCCATTCAAATTACATATGATGAAGTGATTGAGCAGGCAATAAAAATGATTATGCCAAAAATATGGGAACTTGTCGATAGTAAAATCAATAACCGATGGATTGCACTTAAACTTTTAGATGGAGATGCTTCCATACTGAAATCAATAAATAAATATCTGGGTTTTAACCTTTTATATAACATTGAACTCATGGAACTTCTTGATGAAGCAAAAAAGTACCTTATAGATAATGGTATTGAGCCTGGGCAAATGCGTGACAGAATCGTATCAAGGCTGGTAGGCATAGCGGAGGATACAAGCAGGCATACGTTAACCTTCGAAAATAAGCAGTATAATCAAACAGACAGGAAGATTGACAGTATTCTTACTTCAAGGATTTTTGGCATACCTATCATGTTGGGCTTGTTGGCCATGGTATTCTGGCTTACCATTACAGGTGCAAATATCCCTTCAGCAATCATTGCAGATTTTTTCTTTGGAATTGAGGCTAATCTGACAGAGTTCTTTATGTGGGCAGGTTCACCCGAGTGGCTCCATGGCATATTAGTCCTTGGTATGTATCGTACTCTGGCTTGGGTAGTTTCGGTTATGCTGCCTCCAATGGCCATATTTTTTCCCTTGTTCACGCTTTTAGAGGATCTGGGCTACCTTCCAAGAGTCGCTTTTAATCTGGATAATTTCTTTAAAAAAGCATGCGCACACGGGAAGCAAGCTTTAACCATGTGTATGGGCTTTGGATGTAATGCTGCCGGAGTCATCGGCTGCAGAATTATTGATTCCCCAAGGGAACGATTAATTGCTACCCTGACAAATGTTTTTGTCCCCTGCAACGGTCGTTTTCCAACACTGATTGCAATCAGTACCATTTTTATTGGTGGAAGTGTAGGCGGAGCATTCCAGTCTGTAACTTCCACTCTTGCACTTACGGGAATCGTTTTGCTTGGGATTCTTATGACTCTGATGGTATCTAAGATTCTTTCCTTGACGATACTAAAAGGTCTTCCGTCTTCTTTCACCTTAGAACTGCCACCCTACCGCAAGCCACAGTTCGGTCGCATCATTGTTCGCTCAGTATTTGACAGAACACTTTTTGTACTAGGCCGTGCAGTTGCCGTTGCCGCACCCGCAGGTCTGGTAATCTGGCTCATGGCTAATATAACGGTAGGTGATATTAGCCTTTTAACTTACGCATCCAACTTTTTTGACCCCTTTGGCAGACTACTGGGAATGGATGGCTACATTATTATGGCATTTATTCTTGGTTTTCCGGCCAATGAAATTGTAGTTCCCATTATCATTATGAGCTATATGACATCAGGCTCAATTCTGGAACTGGAAGAGTTGGAAGACTTAAGACAACTTTTGGTATCCCATGGTTGGACCTGGCTTACCGGTGTATGCGTCATGCTATTCTCTCTCATGCACTTTCCATGCGGTACTACCTTATGGACCATACGTAAGGAAACACAAAGCCTGAAGTGGACACTTGCCTCCTTTGCCATACCAACAGCAGTCGGCATTATCGTATGCTTTATTGTGGCAAATGTAGCACGGCTATTGGGGTTGGTTTGATAGATACAGGTGCAATTTAAAGTCTCAAATAGATTTAATGCTGCAGCTTTTATCGTTACATAAAAACTTGACGGCAGTGCTAGGCGAGAGTAGAATATTACATTAGAAAAAGGATTAGGAAAAGACTAAATGGCAAGGACAATACGCTTCAGTCATTATTAACGATCCTTTTTCATTTTCAGCTCGGCATGTGTGGGATTATATAGCAAAATGGTTATGGGAAAACAATAAAAATATCCACTCAATGAGTTTAAATGGAGAAGATGTGCCATACTTAGTCAAGTTTTATCTTCAAGGCAAGGCTGTCGTAGATGTAAGTTGAGCTTTGAACTGTTACAGGGCTTTCATTTATTTCTTTACCAGTTTCAGATGTAAGCATGT
>ENA-UOOK01004180-UOOK01004180.1-fermentation-metagenome-genome-assembly--contig:-NODE-4180-length-15719-cov-52.495787_pt1 | contig 15719 bp, 13 predicted proteins | sample MGYA00245777_ERZ724023 | MGnify/ENA primary metagenome ERZ724023 (study PRJEB28704, sample SAMN03018312) | fermentation metagenome | biome: anthropogenic terrestrial biome; feature: soil...
ATCCCACATGGGGGATTCGTTATTAGAAGTGGAAATACAGGGTGGAATGACGAACATAATCATATTATAGAATATAGTTTGAAATTAGATTCCAATCCAGAGTTTACATCCTCTGTACTTGTTGCCTATGCAAGGGCTGCATATCGTATGAGAAATCGTGGAATTATTGGTTGTAAAACCGTAGTAGATGTAGCGCCTGTTGATTTATCACCACTTACTCCTGAAGAAATACGAAGTCAACTACTTTAAGAGCACTAAGAATTACTAAAGTATACAGATTAGGAGAGATAAAATGATTTGCGAAAATCTATCAATTAATGAAAAAGGACATCTAGTATTTGCAAGTGCAGATACGGTTGAAATGGCAAAAAAGTATGGGACCCCGTTATACCTGGTGGATGAGGATAGAATTAGATATAATTGCAATTTATACAAAAATGCTATGAAAAAATACTTTGGTGAAAACTCATTGCCTTTATATGCTAGTAAAGCTAATTCTTTTAAGAGAATTTATGAGAACATCGGAAGAAAAGCAACGCAAGTAAATCATTTGAAGACATGATTGCATACGTGGACGAGTTCGGAAACATTACCGACACTCCACCTGAACCCAAAAAACAAGAAAAAGTCGCGATAGAGAGTATCGTCATTTCAACGCCAAAAAAAGAAGAAGAGGAAATCACACCGCTGACCGGTAAAGTGGACTTTTTTAACTCCGACAGAGGCTTTGGATTTATAAAAAAGACCAATTCTGGCGAAAAATATTTTTTCCATATCAACAATGCTTTTGCCTCAATCGAGGAAGGAAATACCGTTACTTTCGATCTGGAACGGGGGAAAATGGGAATGAACGCAGTAAATATTACTATCCTTGAATAGAAAAATAATAAAGACACATTACTAAAATTAAACAACAATTAAAAAAACAAGAAAATGAACATTTATGTATCAAATTTAAGCTACGACACAACAACGGAAAGCTTACAGGAATTATTCGCAGAATACGGTGAAATCTCTTCTGCCAACATAATAAAAGACAGAGACAGCGGTCGGTCCAGGGGTTTCGGGTTTGTAGAAATGCCAAACGACGCTAACGCTCAAAAAGCCATCGATGAACTGAACAACAGCGACTTTGAAGGAAAAACAATCACCGTAAACATGGCCCGCCCGAAAACAGAAAGAAACGACAACGGTTACAACAGAAGACGGTATTAATCGTCTACCCGTTGAATGACTTCCCGGCTGCAAATCGATGTAGCCGGGAAGTTTTATTTCATGGGACATGCTATACAAATTGATTTAGTTTTGATTTAACCTGATTTTCAAAGGCAAAAGCTCATTTGCTGTAAACTATATTCCCTGCACAGCCTTTATTATTATATATTTTTAACTTATTTTCACACTAAAAGCTCAATAAAATGCATACATTTGCAAAATTAATATGTAGGACATATTATACATATACTATATAATACCGACAAAATGAACAAATTGAAAATAAGCAGAGGGGCAACAACGCTGGTAGACCTGACTGAAGAAGCGATTATTAATTATATCAAAGGGGCTAATCTGAAACCAGGGGAGAATTTTCCATTCGATGAAAATCAACTTTCAACAAAACTCCATGTAAGCAGGAATGTAGTTAGAGAGGCCTTAAGCAGATTGCAATCTTTTGGTATTATTGAAAGTCGTAAAAGGAACGGCATCATTATGCGAGAGCCAAGTTTAAAAGACAACCTGACACGAATAATTGATCCGAAATTTATAGGTAAAGAGAAAATTATTGATTTGCTGGAACTAAGGTATATACTTGAGATTGGAATTATACCAACATTGTTTGAAAACATTAAAGATGAGGACATTAACGACTTACATAACATATTACCTCCCAAGATTCCTAAGAATGCCTATGTGATGCTCTCCACAGAGAATGAAATTGAATTTCATTCCCGCATATACAAAATATCTGAAAACCAGGTAATCAACGATTTACAAGAAATTTTAATTCCCATTTATCGTTTTACTCATGACAACCAATCAGAATTTGATCCGTACAATAAAAAGATTAAGAATGAAAATCTATTTGCCTCCCATTCAGATATTTTAGACGCAATAGAAAAAAGGGATCAGCAATATTATGAGGACGTGATCAAGAGACACCTAATGGCCTATTATTTATACATAAAAGAGCAAAGAAAAATCAAAAACACGACAATATGAGATCGACAAACTTCGAGGGTCTAATCGCTGCAGTAGTAACACCTATGACAGCCGGGGGAGAAATAAATTTATCAACCATTGACGCATATGCCAATTACCTTATCCAAAGAGGAGTAAATGGGGTTTTCGTATGTGGGACGACAGGGGAGGGATTACTTCTGGACACCGTTGAACGGAAAAAAGAGGCAGAAGAGTGGATGAAGTATTCCGACAACCTAAAAATACTGGTTCACGTAGGAAGCACAAGTTACAAAATCGCTGGAGAATTGGCAAAACATGCACAAGAAATCGGTGTTGATGCAATATCCTGTATGGGACCTTGTTTTTTACCACCACGCAACACAAGAGAATTGGTTGATTTTAACAAACTTATTGCAGAAAATGCTCCCGGTATACCCTATTACTATTATCACATTCCCAACGTGTCAGGGGTAAGCATTAACATGCTTGAATTTTTAAAAGAAGGTCAAAAAGCTATCCCCAATTTGAGGGGATTGAAATATACCTCGTACAACACCATGGAAGAGCAGGAATGCATTAATTATGAGCATAATAAATTTGACATATTGCATGGACACGATGAAAGTCTTTTACTTGGACTGGCCATCGGCGGAAAAGGAGGAATAGGCACATCCTACAATGTAAGTTCGGTCCAATTCAATAAAATATTGTCCAGTTTCAAAAGTGGGAACATAACACAAGCAGCGAAATTGCAACATGAAGCAAATCAATTTATAAAATTGCTACTGGAATACGAAAATTCAATTGTGAGTATAAAAGCAATACTAAACATTGTTGGCATTGACTGTGGTCCCTGTAGGTTACCGTTACGAAATCTGAGTAGCGAGGAAATGAAATTACTGGAAGACAGACTAAAAGAATTCGATTGGATTTAGCACTGCAGACAAATTTTACCTGTCATGAAGAATACGGCTTCTCTCCTACTGACGTTATCCGTTATATATAGTTTCAACTGCACTTGTAATAGATACGTGGATCTAAGCAAAATAGCGATTGAGAACTTATACGAAAGTATGGATGATTCCGCCTTTTGGAACAAGATCCATTCTATAGAATTCTTGATCGATCTGGGGCTAAACAAAGAGGCAGAAATCATTTTAAAAGACCGGATAAGCAAATATGAATCTGAACCTCAAATGAGAATCGGCTACTGGAGGTGCATGGCGTTGAATGAAAATGATGCAGATAAAAAAAACATGTATATCGGGAAAATCCTAGAGGTATATCTGAATCCCGATAACAAAGACATCATCCATGCAGCTGAAAGTCTGGCAAAACTATCTTTTTCGTTGAAAAAATACGATAGAATTAAAATGACCGATGCTGGTCAAAACAATAAATTAGAAGCATATGTCAACTGGTCATCAGTCTATCCTGAATCCAATGCATCCTCCATTGATTACACCGGTTTATTCGAACAATTGAATTCAGAAAACCTCGAATATAGGCAGGTTATGGCTTACGGGACCAAATTTTTGGGAAGAATAAGCAATTATCAATGGAAAAAGCTAGTGGATTTAGCTCTTACAGAATCACTCGAATCTCCAATTGCAGTTTACCTGCTATGCGGCGCACTAAGCACCTGTCCAGATCAAGAGAGGAGCAATCGGGACATCCCTATTATCAGAAATAATTTAAAAAGACTTGCCAATAGTGATAATAAAATTAATAAATACGAGGCCTTTGTTGCATTAGGAAATTTTTCAGACCCCGATGATCTCGATTTCATTAAAGCAGAATTGTTAAAATTACATTCTCTCAATTCTGAAAATGATCTCAACGATCAGGGCAAGGATATACTTTCTGCAGTCTCCTTTGCGTATCTCAAAGCCATCGGGTTTAAAAAAAATTGAAAATATGGAACTTACATTCCTGGACTGGTCAATAGTAATCGTATACCTCATGCTGATGCTGCTGCTGGGGTACTTTTCTTCCAAAAAGAATAAAACGGCTGAAGATTATCTCCTCGGAGGAAAATCAATGAATCCGTTCATGATCGGCATCTCTCTATTTGCCACCATGTTCAGCACACTCAGTTACCTTTCCTACCCCGGTGAGACAATAAAATACGGGCCCGTATTTTTAACGGGTATTCTGGCATTTCCTGTTGCAAGTTGGATTGTTGGGAGATTTCTGATTCCTCAGTTTATGAACATGAAAGTGAAAAGTGCCTACGAGATTCTGGAAATAAAACTCGGATCCAGGACAAGAAAACTGGCTGTTCTTTTCTTTCTGAGTCTGCGCTTTTTGTGGATGACTACAATTATATACGCAACAGTGGATACCGCATTTGTTCCAATTTTTAACTTAAGCAGATCCCTTGTTCCGTTAATAAGTATAATATTATCACTACTGACCGTTGTATATACTACAATGGGGGGAATTAAAGCAGTGGTAAAAACAGACGTTGCGCAATCTGTAATTATGTTTTTCGGACTTATTGTAACCATAATTTTCATAACAAGCAAACTGGATTCCGTACAATCGCTGCTCGATCCATCCATATATTCTCATTGGGAACCAGTCGAGTTCATGATAGATCCGATCAAAAGAATGACCGTAGGGAACATATTTATCATGACATTGGTTTGGCAAGTCTGCACAGCCGGCTCTGATCAAATGGCAATCCAGAGGTATTTATCCACGAAAGATGTTAAATCGGCAAGGCGTTCTTATGGTGTCTCACTTTGGGGCTCCAGTTTCATTCAGATCTTACTGGTCGTTACGGGATTATGCGTGATGGCTTATTTTACCTTAAATCCTCATATGCTGGAAGGCGGGGGAACTATATACGATAAAGCCGACACACTATTTCCCATGTATATAAGGCTGGGGCTTCCTACCGGCATAACCGGACTGATAGCGGCTGCAATAATGGCGGCAGCCATGTCCAGTTTGTCATCGGGACTTAATTCAAGTTCGGCTGTAATCTCGGAGGAAATAGTGAGAAGAAAGAAAAAAAAGAACAAAGATGAATCATCCGATTTAAAATTTATAAAAAAAACATCGGTAATTATTGGAATAATCGTGGCGCTTTCCAGCTTCTTTATTCCTTTTATCACCGGGAATTTATTTGATGTGATACAGAAAGTCGTCAATTTGGTAGTTGCACCGCTTTTCGTGCTGTTCTTCATGGCATTGTTCATACCTTTTGCAACAGACAAAGCAACTTCTTTAGCAGGAATAACTTCGTTAATCATTGCCATTTTGATTGCATTCTTTGAGATTTTCGGAATATCCTCCCTGTGGATAATGACTCTTTCATTACTTGGAGGTATAATCGTCGGAACCGTGATAAGCTATATTGATAATAAACGAACAATTAAAAGATCAGATCTATGAAAAAACAAATTTTATTTATTTTTTTAACTATTTTTTCCTTCACCTTATTTTCTCAAAATAATTGTGTTCAGGTAAAAAAAATTTGGGATAACGGTAAACACAACGCTTTCACATCTTTAATCAAATTTAAAGATGCTTATTATTGCTCTTTCAGGGAAGGAGACAGTCATATTTTCGACTCTTCTGGAAAAGCAGAAGGCAAGGTCCGTATTTTAAAATCAACCGACGGAGAAAACTGGAAATCAGTTGCTTTGTTTGGAAAAGACAACTATGATTTGAGGGATCCAAAACTTTCCGTTACCCCCGATAACAGACTTATGGTTACAATCGGAGGATCGATCTACGAGGAGAAGAAGCTAACGGGGAGAATTCCTCAGGTTTCGTTCAGTAAAGACGGAGAGAACTTTTCAAAGCCAGCCCCGGTTAAGATCCGCAATAATGCAGGCAATGGAATGGATTGGATCTGGAGGGTAACATGGCATAACGACGTTGGCTATACAGCTATGTACTCGATGACCGCAAACAGAGATGCTTGCTTGAGCTTGCTCTCAACAGAAGACGGCATTAACTACGACCTGGTAACCAAACTTGACATCCCTGATTTTCCTAATGAAGCGACCGTCCGTTTTGATTCTGTTGGTGATATGATTATGATGGTCAGGAGAGAGACTGGCGACCAAATGGGATATTTGGGGAAAAGTCGTTTTCCATATACTGCCTGGACGTGGAAAAAGATGGATATTCGGCTTGGTGGACCAGATTTCATACATGTAAACGATAGTTTAGTCGTGATGGGGACACGATCTCATTATACATCGTTTGCAAAAACTGTTCTGTTGACAGGTAACGGTACAGAAAAGTTTCAAGAAGCATATGTGCTACCATCGGGAGGCGACACCAGTTATCCTGGGTTTGTTATCGAAAGAGATCAATTGTGGGTCAGCTATTATTCTTCTCACCTAACACCGTTAGCTTCCATCTATCTGGCTAAAATACCTTTAACAATGTTTGTCCGTTGAGTACAATAGTACGAATATTATGTTTATTTAAGTAAGTATCCCTTATTTTCCCAAGCAGTAAAAGTGAAAACAATGCTTGTTTTTGAAATAATTGAATTAAAAACCATGAATAAGTTATGACAAATTTATATTCTTTACACGTTGACAACAAATTAATATTGATAATATGCTTTCTATTCATATCCTTTTCTGGTTATTCCGGAGGAGTGACCAATATGAAAAATTCGTTTGTCGTTAATAAACAGAAAGATGATTTCACACTAAAAGGCAAAGTCTCCGACGAACAAGGAGGCCCATTGCCAGGGGCAAGCTTAGTATTAGTAGGAAGCACCCGGGGAGTAGTAACGGATTTGGACGGAACGTTTTCAATTATAGTCTCTCGCGGGGATAAATTATTGGTATCCTTTTTGGGGATGGAAGATCAGATAATTACAGTAGTTGATGATCAAGAGTTAAATATTATACTAAGAGACAAAGGAAAAGAACTCGAAGAACTTACTGTTGTTGCATTTGCAAAACAAAAAAAAGAAAGTGTAGTCTCATCCATATCGACAATTGCGCCCGATGAACTTCAAGTTCCAAGTAGCAACTTGACCACAGCTTTTGCCGGTCGCTTAGCCGGTGTTATATCCTATCAACGAAGTGGTGAACCAGGAGAGGATAATGCATCCTTTTTTATCCGAGGCGTTACGTCGTTTGGAGCTGGCAAGAAAGATCCATTAATCTTGATAGATGGTGTAGAATTGACATCAAACGATCTTGCACGACTTAATACAGATGATATTGAAAGCTTTTCAATATTAAAAGATGCCAGCGCTACAGCTTTGTATGGGGCTAGAGGAGCAAACGGTGTGATAATGGTGAAAACAAAAGAAGGAGCAGAGGGAAAAGCAAAGTTATCCATCAGAATAGAGAATAGCTTGTCTGAGCCCGTAAGCACCATAAAACTGGTAAAGGATCCACAATTGTTTATGAATTTGCACAACGAGGCGGTTAAAACACGTGATCCGTTGGGAGCGCTAATTTATTCGGATGAGAAGATTGCCAAAACAGGAACGGGTAATCCCTATGTATATCCTTTTAATGATTGGCAGGAAATGTTATTCAAAGATTATACTAATAATCAACGTGTGAATATGAATATTAGCGGAGGAGGGAATATTGCACGCTATTATATTGCAGCATCCATGAATCAAGACAACGGCATATTGAAAGTGGACAAACGGAACAATTTCAACAGTAACATCAATTTAACGAAATATTTGCTACGAGGAAATATGAACATTAATGTTACGCCCTCAACTGAAGTCGTTTTCAGATTACATGGAACTTTTGACGATTATACCGGTCCAATTGACGGAGGAACAGCAGTTTATAATTCGGTATTGAAGACTAATCCAGTTTTATTTCCTGCATATTTTGAACCAGATGATGCTAATATTTACACAACACATATTCTCTTTGGAAACTATGGATCAGGTAATTATATTAATCCTTATGCCGACATGGTCAAGGGTTATAAAGAATACAACAAAACACTGGTATTGGCACAGTTAGAACTAAAGCAAGATTTGAATTTTTTACTGAAAGGATTGTCTTTGAGAGGGATGTTTAATACAACCCGTTATTCTTATTTTGATGTAGCTCGTTATTATAATCCTTATTTTTACTCAATGGGTTTCTACAATAAGAGCACTGATAAATATTTTTTAACACCATTGAATGAAGCTTCCGGAACAGAATACCTAACTTATAGCGAAGGGGAGAAAAGTGTTTACAGTACGACTTATTTTGAAGGTGCAATGCAATACGCCACAACAGTTCAAGAATTACATAACCTAAATGCACTTTTTGTATTGACCTCGTACGAGAAACGAGTGGGAAATTCGGGAAGTCTACAATTATCTTTACCTTACAGGAACTTAGGATTAGCGGGACGTCTAACATATGATTTTGACACACGTTATTTTCTGGAATGGAATTTTGGATATAATGGGTCTGAAAGATTCAGTAAGAAGAATCGTTTCGGGTTCTTTCCTTCAATAGCTGCAGGCTATTTGCTATCAAATGAAATTTTCTTCGAACCACTTAAAAAGGTAATCTCCAAGTTGAAACTAAAAGCATCCTATGGATTGGTAGGAAATGATGAAATTGGAGATCCTGACGATCGTTTTTTTTATTTGTCAGAAGTGAACATGAACAACTCCAGTCGAGGGTATACATTTGGAAATGAACGTAATTATAGTAAGAATGGGGTTTCCATTTCGCGATATGCAGACCCCTATATTACTTGGGAGAAGTCATACAAACAAAATTATGGCATAGAATTATCCTTGTTCGAAAAAATTGAGATTCAAGGCGATTATTTTCGAGAACACAGAACGAATATTTTACAGGAGAGATCCTATATTCCTTCAACAATGGGACTACAAGCATCTCCACAAGCGAATATTGGGGAGGTGTCAGGACAAGGCATTGAATTTTCATTAAATTACTCACAATTTTTCAATAATGATCTTTGGGCGACAGTTATGGGAAATTTCACTTATGCAACAGCGAAATATTTAGTATACGAAGAACCCTCCTATGAAGCAACTCCATGGATAAGAAGAGAAGGACAGAAAATTGGACAATCATGGGGTTTGATAGCTGAACGTTTATTTATTGATGAATATGATGTAGAGAATTCCCCTTTTCAAGAATTTGGTGATTACAATGCAGGTGATATAAAATATAAAGACATCAATAAAGACGGAGTTATTAATTCATATGACCGGGTTCCGATTGGTTTTCCAACGACTCCAGAAATTGTCTACGGTTTTGGAGCATCATTAGGTTATAAGAATTTTGACTTTTCATTTTTCTTTCAAGGATCAGGACGTTCGTCTTTCTTTATCTCACCAGGTTCAATCACTCCTTTTGTAAATAATCAATCATTACTAGAGATGATTGCAGAGGACTATTGGTCAGAAGACAACCGTAACGTATACGCTTTTTGGCCTCGATTATCCAATTATACCATGACAAACAATAATCAACAAAGTACTCATTGGTTACGGAATGGTTCTTTTCTGCGATTGAAAACAGTGGAAACGGGATATACTTTCCCAAAGAGATGGACAGATAAGATTTTCATTCAGAATGCCCGTCTTTATCTGAGCGGCTCCAATCTTTTTGTACTCAGTCCTTTTAAGGATTGGGATGTTGAAATGGCAGGTAATGGGTTTGGCTACCCACTTCAGCGCGTAATTAACATCGGACTGAATATTAATTTTTAAACTAAAAAAATGAAAATGAAAAAAACATATAAAATATTTTTGCTTTCAACCTTATTAACGATAAGTTGTAGCGATTACTTAGATGTCGTTCCTGATAACGTAGCAACAATTGACAATGCATTTACCAATAGATACAATGCCGAGAAATTTTTATTCACATGCTATTCTTATTTACCCAATCATACTAGTTTAAGTACTAATCCTGCTTTCTTCGGCGGATATGAGATGTGGATGTTAAATGATGAACTCACATGGCCTTACGTACAAGGAGGTACAAATCAATATGCTTATTTTATGGCACGAGATGGTCAAACAGCCAACTCACCCTATATCAATACATGGGAAGGATTGAGAGGAGGTGTTGATCTCTGGACGGGTATTCGCGATTGCAATATCTTTCTTGAGAATATCCATTTACCTCGTGATATCGATGACGAGGAAAGAGAACGATGGATAGCGGAAGTAAAATTTCTAAAAGCTTATTATCATTTTTACCTTTTTCGTCAATATGGCCCAATTCCTATCGTAGACCAAAATTTACCAGTTTCAACCGATGTGGATGAAGTAGCCATTTACCGGAATACTGTAGAGGAAGTAACTGAATACATTGTAAATTTATTAGATGAAGCAGCAGCGATCTTGCCAACAATAATTGAAAATACGACAGAAGAAATGGGGAGAATTACAAAACCAATTGCTCTTGCCTTAAAGGCTAAACTCCTTACATTGGTTGCCAGCCCCCTGTTTAATGGAAACAGCAACTATACAAGCGTGGTAGACAATCGGGGAATTCATTTATTTCCTCAAGAATATGATGCAAATAAATGGTCAGTGGCTGCAGCAGCAATAAAGGAAGCTATCACTTGCGCCGAAGAAAATGGAGTAGAGCTATACTATTTCAAATCAATTGGATTTGATAATTTATCGGAATCAACAAAAGCAAAATTGAACATTCGTGGATCAGTTACAGAACGTTGGAATCCGGAAATTATATGGGGAAGTACCCAATCGACGTCAGGACTTCAAAAAAGTCTTGCACATCGACAGGTTGGTTTAACAGCTGTAGCTGCCTATGTTGCGTGCGTTGGCAATCCGACGATTCGTACCGTGGAACGTTTTTATTCCAAGAATGGAGTTCCTATTGAAGAAGATAATTCATGGGATTACGCGAATCGGTATGACGTCAGAAATTCAACAGCAAACGAAAAATTTCTAATTAAGGAAGGGTTTACAACTGCAAAACTTAATTTTGACCGCGAAATACGTTATTATGCTTCGCTCTATTTTGATGGAAGTATGGTATACGGAAATGGAGTAAATACGGAAAACGATTATTCAAAAATTAATTACACTTCCATGAAGAATGGGTCGATGAGTGGACGTTTTACGAATAACATGTATTCAGCTACAGGTTATGGCGTTAAAAAATTAGTCCATCCAAATTCGGTGGTGGGTAATACATCTTTTACTAATTATGAATTTTCGTTTCCGATTATACGTTTGTCCGATTTATATTTGCTTTATGCAGAGGCATTGAATGAGGTAAAAAGCACACCCGATAATGAAGTGTTTTTTTATATTGACAAAGTTAGGGAACGCGCCTCACTGGGCGGAGTAGTGGAAAGTTGGGCAAATTATTCTTCTGTTCCTACTAAGCCTTTAACAAAAACAGGTATGCGTGAAATTATCCATCAAGAACGCTTGATAGAGTTGGCTTTTGAAGGACAAAGTTATTGGGATTTATTACGTTGGAGAAAAGCACAACAAGAATTTTCAAAACCGATTCAGGGGTGGAATGTTTTGGGAAAGGAAGTTTCTGATTATTACCAAATGAGAACAATTTTCACCCCGAACGTATTTAACATTAAGAACTATTTTCAACCAATTAGAAATTACGAACTCAGTGTAAATAATAATCTAGTACAAAATTACGGGTGGTAAAATTTTAAAATTTAACAACATGAGAAAAATAGCAATATTAATTTTTGGATGCTTGTGTGGATTTTTTATGGGTTGTGAAGATAAAAACATTGATTGGCAACCAGGAACAGACTCTATTGCGCCAGATACAATAAGTATAATTAACGTGGAAAATCTACCAGGAGCAGCGAAGATCACGTATAATCTACCCAATGATAAGGATCTTGTTTTAGTTGAAGCAGTTTATACAATAGATGGAAAAAAACAAAGAACTTCCGCCTCTGTATATACCAACTCATTAACCGTATACGGATTCGGTTCTACAGATGCTCAGACAATTCAATTATACAGTGTAGACAGAAGTGGTAATTATTCACAAGGAGTAAATGTTGTAATTAACCCTTTGACCCCGCCTGTCATTTCTATTTTCGAATCCATAAAGATGGGTCCTTCTTTTGGAGGAGTATCCCTACGATGGGACAATCCGTCAGAATCAAATGTATCTTTATGGCTTTTGGTCAAAGACTCTACAGGAATCCATAAAGAGGTCGAGACTATATACACTAGTGCTTCTTCGGGTCAATTTAAACTTCGAGGATTTGAGGCCAAGAAAGAATTATTTGGTGTATATGTTCGAGATCGATGGAATAATCTCTCTGACACATTGTTTGCCGAACTAACTCCACTCTATGAGGAGAAGATAGATTCCAAATTTTTTAAAAGATTATCCCTTCCGCGGGATGAGGATGATGCGGGACAATTCTCACGTATGTTTGACGGCAATATAGCGGTTGGTATGTATACTTCTGTTGCTGTTAGTCTTTCCCCCGTTTTTTTTACGATTGATTTGGGGCAACCTGTCATGCTCAGCCGTTATATACTTTGGCATCGTCAATCTAATCCATATAATAATTGCAGCCCTAAACTATGGAAAGTGTATGGAACATTGAACCCTGACTTTTCAAATTCAGATACAAACTATTGGGTGAATGGTTATCAAAAAGATTGGGAGTTACTTAGTGATGTGAATAATATTTCTCAATATAAACCGTCTGGTGATGATTTACAAAACACTAGTGAAGATTTAGCTGCTGCTTTAGCTGGCTTTGATATAGAATGTACAAATGAAACTCCTGTTCGTTACCTCCGCTTTGAAATAACTGAAAATTGGGCAATGCCAGTACGAACGGTTATAGGAGAATTAGAATTTTATGGTGCACCTCAAGAATAACATTTAATTGATAATAATTATGAAAATACACTATTTCTTATTATTCACACTTTTCAATATTTTGTTTTGTTCCTGTAGTGGAATGTATGACAATGTCTACCCCTTTTATAATGAAGGAGAAACAAATTATATTGCTAAGGTAGATTCGGTTTCCACAAAAGCTGGGAAAAATAGAGTCCAAATCACGTGGATGGTGAATACTGATCCTCGAATCAAGAATCTTCATGTTACATGGAATGATCGAGCTAATGAAGCAACTATTCCTATAGATTTCTCTCGCTTAGATAAAAACCGCTACTATTCAATCATTCTTGATTCTGTTGAAGAAGGAAATCATATTTTCAACCTCTTTCATACTGGAAATGGAGATATGTCGGTTTCCACTGAAGCAGAAGCAACTTCTTATGGTGACCAGTACCAGGCAACCCTTGCACCGCGTTCAATCCGATCTGTCACTGTACAAGAAGGGAAAGTTACTATTGTATGGAGAGCTGTAGTTGAAAACTGTGTAGTGGTGATCACCTATAGCAATGTCGAAGGGATTACAACAAAAAGGTCCGTAAACCCATCAGAAATAGCTACAGTGATTGAAGACGCTCGACTTGGAAGTTCTTTTAGTTACGTGAGTACTTATCTACCTGAAGAAGGAGCTATAGATGATTTTTCGGTCGTTTCAGAAACAATGTATTTTCCGGAATAGTACGATAAAAAGATAAAAACATCCGCTATCCATTTTGGCCAATAAAATTGGTTGGGAAAAGTTTGAAAGAGAGTTTTCATCCTTGTATTGTCCCGATAACGGACGTTCGGCAAAGCCCATTCGCTTGATGGCTGGATTGTTGACCCTGAAGCATATTCGCTATCTCTCTGACGAAAACGTGGTATAACAATGGAGTGAAAACAATTATACCAATACTTTTGCGGAGGACAGGAGTTTCAACCTCGTATGTCCTGTGAAGCACCGGAGTTGGTTCATTTCCTTCTTCTCATATGGAAAGAGCGTGTGAACTGATTTTAAGGGAGAAAATCTCCATCAGTGGCAAAGACTCAAACGATAAGGACGTTTACATCGGCACCACTGTCCAAAAGAAGAACATCACTCTTTCCACTAAGGAAAGTGTGTGCCATAACCGGGCGGATTGCATTCGCCGTAGAAAGAGTAAAGAGATGAGCATTTCCGGAAACTCACAGACATTAAACGAGTAATCAGATACTTGAAAGAAGATTGCCGTTTTCCCACGATTACTGTAAAGGATTTATCGGGGATGAAACTGACATAATGCTCGCAGCAGCCAAGTCCAACTTCAAAAGGATGATTAAAAAGTGAAAATCACCTTTTTGGAAAAACAAAGGATTTTACTTATGAATAATTCAACTGATGTATTTTATATTGTATACCAATCTTTAGAAATTAGATTAGATGGTATTATCGACAGTACGGAATGGGATGAAGCCACAGTAATCTCAAGCCTGAAATCACCTTGGGCTTTTGATAAGAAAAACCATACAGTTTTTCGTTGCTTTTTCTCAGACCATTACTTCAATTTCTCGTTCAATGTGATTGATAAAGACATAAAAGTAATTAATAACTCTGACAAACACACCGTCGCCGAGGGGGATAGAGTGGAATTATTTTTAAGCCCTACCCCGACATTAGATACATACTATTGCCTGGAAGTAGCTCCTAACGGTAAGGTACTCGATTACAAAGCCAAATTTTATCGTAAGTTTGATACAACATGGTGTTTTAAAGGATGTGAAGTTGCTTCCAAACTGACAGAAAAAGGTTATGCAATTGAAGGTCGATTACCTATTACAGAAATGAAAAAATTGCATTTGGACCTGCAAAAAGGTTTTCACATGGGAGTATATCGTGCAGATTGCACGAGTTTGGGAGATTCTTTTGATTGGTATACATGGATCGACCCGCTCAATAAAACACCTGACTTTCACGTTCCCGCATCGTTTCAACTTTGCCGTATTCGGGACAAGCATAATTAAAACCCCAATGGCAATCAGTGAAACAACCGCAGATCTAATCCGCTGGTGATGATTAAAGTTTTCATCCTTGATTCTCCGTACAATACAAATAAATAAGTCTTTTGATCCATCAGATATCCATTCAAACGGTAATTTTAAAAAAAATGACTATTTTTGCCAACAATTTAATAAAGAAACATTATTCACGTGTCATGAAAAAAATTACAAAACGAGTATTTGTTATTTTATTCCTGTCTTCCGCCCTGTTCTCATTGAACGCGGAGATCAGGATGCCTGTCATTTTTGGTGATAATATGGTATTGCAGCAACAATCGGAGGCTGCGATCTGGGGTTGGGCAAAAGCAAACACCTCCGTACGGGTAACCACCTCCTGGAACAATAAAAGCTATTCGGCAAAAAGTGACGGACAAGGGTATTGGAAGCTGAAGGTAAAGACACCAGCAGCAGGCTATACACCCTATACCATCACCATAAGCGACGGAAAAGCAATTACGTTGAATAATATCCTGATCGGGGAAGTATGGATTTGTTCTGGACAATCCAACATGGAGATGCCAATGAAAGGATTTGGAAACCAACCGATCGAGGGAGGGCCGGAAGCGATTGCCACCTCCCGGAATCCCGGCATCCGATGCTTCACCATGAAAAAGGCTTCCAAGTCAGCCCCTCAGGCCGACGGTGAAGGTA
>ENA-UOOK01004182-UOOK01004182.1-fermentation-metagenome-genome-assembly--contig:-NODE-4182-length-15711-cov-4.559785_pt1 | contig 15711 bp, 10 predicted proteins | sample MGYA00245777_ERZ724023 | MGnify/ENA primary metagenome ERZ724023 (study PRJEB28704, sample SAMN03018312) | fermentation metagenome | biome: anthropogenic terrestrial biome; feature: soil; material...
GGATCTGATCCTGGCAATCTATGAATCTGCCAAAACGGGAAAAGAGATATTCCTGCCGTAATAACATAGCGACCATCCATCCTATCAGATAGCCTATCACTATCAGATGACACAAACAGACCGAAGGTGAGGTACCTGCCTTCGGTCTGTTTCTTTTTAGTATGACAGCCAGATAAAAGTCAGGCTTATCTTGCATTATACCGATCCAGGGCTGCCTGTTGAAGTTTTATCACTTCGTCAATATGCAATTTCTTTATTTGGCCTACAAACTGGTCAAAATTATCAAGGGATTCTTCCCCTTTGATAAATTTGGTAATCATGTCATCCGCATAGGAGTTGATATCTGGAATGAGCTCGTTAAACTTCTCGCTTTCTGCCGTAGTAAAGTTCGATGGAGGCAATTGCAGGGATGGATCACTACCGTCAATCCATGCATGCAGCGCTTCCTCCTGTTCGGGGAAGACACAATTCTGCTTCATATATCTTACATCCTGTACAAAAGAACCGCTTGAAATGGACAGGGCATATCGGATAAGAGCATTAGCTACCGGCAGTTTCGGATTGTGCAGTATGGTATCCATATAGATCGGCTCTCCATCCTTCATGGTATAGCTTTCTCCTTCTTTTCCAAAGTTGAATGCCATGTGTCCGTCTTTCCCGTATCCATAATCGAGGTATTCAGCCGCTTCCTTTACGTGCTTGCAATTCGGGGTAATAGCGGTCCCCGAGTCCTGAACGGCAGGCTCCAATGGGCTATAGGATATCCCGGCCGGGCCTTTCGGATATGGAACGCCCACCAGGGTAAAATCGGGTTGGCTCTCTCTCGCCAGTTGGGTGAACCTTCCAAAGTTCCCCAGAATCGTGCCATAATAGGATCCTCCGAGAGAACCGGTCATTTTGGCTTCCTTGTCTCCGCTGTCGTCAATCAATCCCTCTGCATACCATTTCGCCATGGTAGTCAGAAAGTCCCGATATTCCGGCTGCAGGAATCCATATTTCAGTTCAACCCCACTTAGATAGGCGCCTCTTCTTAGTCCCCAGGCGCTGGAGAAGTTCTGTACCCCTCCAAGCGAATCACATACGTAGGGAAGCTCATCCTCCGAGTTTCCGTCATTATTCATATCATTTTTCTTAAATGCAGACAGCACATTGTACCAGTCGTCAATTGTTTGCGGAACGTTCAATCCCAGCTTATCCAGCCAGTCCTTCCGCATCGCAAATCCGCCGGTTACTCTCAGAAACTCGTCTCCCCTGATAAACGGGAACATATACACGGAGCCGTCGTCCAGAGACACTTCTTTTTTCCATTCCGGATGCTCTGCCAGCACAGCTTTGAAGTTGGGGGCATGTTTATCTATAATATCATTCAATGCCAGAATAGTGCTGTCCTCCAGGGCTTTCGCAGGCCCGCCGGATACATGCCGCCAGTTCCAGTACATCATATCCGGGAGATTCTGGGAAGACAACATGGACTGAAATTGTTCTCCCGCCTTGCCTCCCGGGGGATGAAGCCAGTCAATATGTACTCCGGTTTTTTCTTCCGCTTCCTTTAGACAGGCAATTTCCGCATAGCTTTTCATACTCATGGTAGCTTTGCCGTCCATATCCCAGAAATAGGTTAATGTAACCGGCTTTTTCTCATCAGTCGGCTTTTTTGATGAACCCGGTTTACCCGATTGATTCGCAGTACCTCCCGCTTGTTTACCGGTTTTCCCGGGAGTACAGCCGGCGGATACCGTCAGCACACCAACGGTAAGTGCCATTGCCATAATAAAGGCGAAAACTGTGTGAAATCTTTTTGCCATGTGACAAAATCCTCCTTGATTTCTCTTATTGATTAAGCGCGCTCTGTCTTATTATTATGACAATTTTATTTCATTCTGTATATATCGAATAGTAGGAATCCATCATCAACGGTTTGAATGGATACCCTTTTTCATATATTTTACACATGGAACACGCACAGGCATGTGTGTGCATTTAAGATGAGCATGCATGAGGTCAAAAGCCGATGAAGACCGGCAGGTAAAAAAGCATCTGCTGCCCCACTCTGATCGAATCCCTGATGATATTCGAATCCCTGATGATATTCGAATCCCTGAAGATATTCGAATCCCTGATGATGGATTCCTACTATTCGATATTTACAGACAGGCGTAACTGCTTCACAATAAGAGTATTGGCTTTCCATCGAGGAAATCTGCCTGGAGGTTTTTTTTACTGCAGAGCAGTGAGTCCATACGGGAGATTTTCTGGGGGTGAAGTTTTACAATACACCGGTAGTGGCTATGGATTTCCGGGAAGGGGAGGGGAAAATTGACGGACAGGAAGAAACACAGGAAAGGGATAGCTATAAAGAAGCTGTGCTGCGTACTGATCCTGGTACTATGCCTGGGGATGTTTCCAGACAGTATTGTATCGGGGGAGACAGGAGAAAAGGGAGATGTGCCGACAAATCAGGACAAGACAGTGGAGGACCATGTTGTAAACGACAGTGGCACGGGAGAACAAAGTGATACGGCAAAACAGGATCAAGCAATAAAATATGGAGATAAGGTCAGTTCTTATTATAAAGTAATCAAGGGATATGAAGAAAAGGGATATCAGGCAGCACCTGCTGGTACGGAATTGGTACTGAAACCGGATTCCATCAAGGAATCCGGCAGCGGGAATATTCCGCTGAGGAATGGCTTCGAAGGGAAAAAGGGTCCTGTGCTGTATTGGGAGGAAGGCTATGATTCGTTTACCTGGAGCTTTGAGATCGGGAAGGAAGGGCTCTATGAAATGGAGATGGAATACTATGCCCTTCCGGATACGGGATCGATGATTCAGAGAGCCGTCAGCATAGACGGTGCCGTGCCTTTCGATGAGGCAAACAATATTTCATTTCAAAGGGCCTGGAAGGATGCGGGAGAACCCAGGAAAAATAACATAGGGGATGAAGTGTGGCCGAAGCAGATAGAGGACTTTGCCTGGAGAAGCGCTGCCTTTGATGATAACCAGGGGTATTATTCCTTGCCCTTCCGGTTTTACTTCACCCCGGGGCAGCACACCCTGACGATGCGTTTTGTGGACCAGGACGCGGTCTTTGGCAATCTGACCATAAAAGCCGCGGAGAAGCTTCCTTCCTATGAGGAAGTAACGCGGGAATATGTGTCAGAAGGATACAGAAAAGCATCCAGGTCTGTTAAGTTCCAGGCAGAAACCCATGCCTGCCTGAAGAGCGATCCGACCATAAGAAGGGAAAGCAACGGAGATCCCGCGGCGGAACCCCGATCATTGGCGAACAGAATATTCAATGTGATGGGAGACAACCGCTGGAAGGCGGGGGATCAGTATATCACATGGAAATTCAGCGTACCGGCAGATGGGTTGTACAAAATCAATATGAGATGTGGCCAGTGGTACAATGACGGGCTTCCCGTTTATCGGAAAATCGCTGTCGACGGTAAAGTGCCTTTTCAGGAGCTGGCGGAATATCGGTTTGATTACGATAAGGATTGGAGAATGGAGAGCATTCAGGATGAAAAGGGGGAGCCTTATCTCTTTTATCTGACTGGGGGAGAGCATGAGCTGACCATGACGGTAGTGCTTGGACCTTATACGGACATCATTCAGAATATTATGGACGATACCCTGCTGATATCTGAAATGTATCGAAAAATCGTAATGATTACCGGAGAAACACCGGATCCCAACTATGAATATGATCTGGACAAGACCATACCGGGGATTATGGACGACATAAAGCACCTTTCAAAGAACATGCAAAGAAACATGGATCTGATTTCAGGGATATCCTCCAAAAAGCCCAGTATGGCAAGTAATTTTTCCACTATAAAGCACCAGCTTGATAAAATGCACGAGAATCCGGATAACATTCCCAAAGGACTCAATGATTTGCTGAATGCGCAGAACAGTCTTGGCACCTGGCTGATCAGCCTCAAAAGTGAGCCCCTGGTGATGGACTATTTTGTTATCAGCCCGCCGGGAAAAGTGGAAAAGTCAGGGACATCCAATATTCTGCAAAAATTGGAGACCACCTGGTATAACTTTACGACTTCCTTTACCAAGGATTATGACAGTGTCGGAAGCGTATACGCTGAGAATACCGGCAAGGATGCCGTGAATTTAAACATATGGGTATCCAGGGGAAAAGAATGGGCGGAGATCATAAAGGAAATGGCGGATGAGGACTTTACCCCGAAAACAGGCGTCAATGTCAACATGAACGTCCTGCCGTCCGGCCAGGCAAATGCAGGACAGGTAAATGCCCTTATGCTGTCCATTACTTCAGGCAGAGCACCGGATGTCGCCCTGGGTCTGGGGGCAGATTCCCCGGCTGAATTTTCATTCCGGGACGCCGTAATGGATTTGACAAGGTTCCCGGATTTCAATGAGATTGCGAAACGCTTTTACCCTTCCATGCTGGTTCCGCTGAAATATAAAAAGGGTGTGTTTGCTCTTCCGGAGACTATGGATTTTCTGGTGATGTTCTATCGCACGGACATTCTGGAAGATATCGGCGTGCGCCTACCTGAGACCTGGGATGATCTGTACCATTCTGTTCTGCCCAGGCTCTATCAAAATGGTATGGATTTTGTTTACGGGGGAGGATTCAATCCATTACTGCTCCAAATGGGCGGGAAGTATTACCGGAACGGAGGAACCCAATCGGCACTGGATTCTCCGGAGGCTTACAAGGCATTTAAAGCCTGGACAGATTTGTATGTAAGCTATGGGATTCCTGTCGCCGCCAATTTTTACAACCGCATTCGAACCGGAGACGCACCGATCGGCCTGGCTGGTTACAACCAGTATGTTCAGATGACTACGGCCGCTCCGGAGTTATATGGAAGATGGGATATTGCCCCGATCCCCGGAACAAGGAAAGAGGATGGGACCATCGATCGTTCCAACGCCAACCTGCTTGGGCAAACTTCTGTTATCATGAGCCAGACGGATCATCCGAAGGAATCCTGGGAGTTTTTGAAATGGTGGTCCAGCGACGGGATACAGACCAGATTCGGCAGGGAACTGGAGGCTCTGTTGGGAGTAGAAGCCAGATGGAATTCTGCCAATATCCGATCCTTTGCTTCCATGGCCTGGAACAGGGATCATCTGAAAATCATCACGGATGCACAGTCCCAGGCCAAGGAACAGCCTATTGTTCTGGGGGGATATTTTACCAGCAGGCATATCAACAATGCATTCAACCGGGTTGTGGTAAGCGCCTCCACCGATGCAAGGGATTCCCTGGAAAAAGCGGTGAAAGATATTGATAAGGAATTAAAGTCGAAGCAAGAGGAATATGGATTCCGGCTGGAGGAATCAGGAAGCGATGATTGATTTTCTTATCCAAATATACGAAGGGGTGATGGATGCATGGCGGATATGACAGAAATCAAGACAGCAAATAAATCCTTGTTGAAGCCGGACAGGAAGAAAGTGATGAAGAGCTGGTGGAAGAAAAATGGTATCGGATATTTGTTCCTGCTGCCATATATGCTGTTGTTTCTCATTTTTATTGTGATACCGGTGGCAGTGGCTTTCTTTCTAAGCCTTACCAACTACAACATGATACAAAAGCCTGATTTTATCGGGCTGACGAATTTTAAGATCCTTTTTATGGATGATGATATCTTTTTAATCGCATTGAAAAACACGCTGATATTTTCCTGCATTGCAGGCCCGGTGGGATACATCATGTCCTTTCTGGCTGCCTGGGTGATCAATAACCTGAAGGGCAGGAAATTCTTCGCCCTGGCTTTCTATGCGCCTTCGCTCACAAGCGGAATAGCCATGTCCGTGGTCTGGCTATATTTTTTCTCACCGGACCGGTTTGGATTGATCAATAATTTCCTGATCAATACACTGGGGGTAACAACGGAGCCTGTTCTTTGGACACAGGATCCTAAATATATACTTCGCGTGGTAATATTCATCTCAATTTGGATGAGCATGGGAAACGGGTTTCTGGTTTTTCTGGCAGGACTTCAGAATATTTCAAAGGAGCTCTATGAAGCGGCTGCCATCGATGGAATTCGGAATAGGTTCCAGCAGCTTTGGTATATCACCTTACCACTTATGCAGCCGCAGCTCCTTTTCGGTGCAATCAACTCCATAGTGGGATCCTTTGGCGCATATGACATAGCTGTGGCGATCGCGGGAATGCCAAGTCCCGAGTATAGTGCTCATACCATTGTAGCGCATCTGTTTGACCACGCCTTTATCCGATTCAGCATGGGATATGCTTCCTGTATTGCGGTCATCCTGTTTGTCATGACGTATACGCTAAGCAAAGTATGTATGCGGGTATTCCGATCAAGAGAATAGAAGGGGAATGAAAAATGGTGAAAGTAAGGAAGAAACATAGATACTTCAATTGGAAGAGAAAAATAAAAAGGATTCATTTCTCCACGGTACTGTTATATGCCTGTATGCTGGGGTTGGTGGCTTTTACCGCCCTGCCTCTGATTTATATGATCAATACTGCCTTTAAACCCCTGGATGAATTGTTCCTTTTTCCACCGAGATATTTTGTGAAGAATCCCACCATGAAAAACTTCCATGATCTTCTGACGGCAGTCAGTGGTACAGTGGTGCCTTTCTCCAGATATATCTTTAACAGCCTGTTTACCACCACAGTCATTGTGTTTTTATCCGTTGTCTTATCCTGCCTGGGAGGGTTTGCACTTGCCAAGCATAAACCCGCGGGTTCCAATTTCATTTTTGCGGTTATCCTGGCTGCCCTGATGTTTTCCAGCCATGTAACGGCAATACCTACCTATATGGTGGTAAACTTTCTTGGAATTGTGAACACCTACTGGGCGTTGATCATACCGAAGCTGGCCAGTGCCTATAATTTCTTCCTGATCAAGCAGTTTGCGGATCAAATACCGGATGCCTTTCTGGAAGCAGCGCGGATTGATGGCGCAAGCGAGCTCAAAATATTCTGGAAGGTTGCTATGCCGCTATTAAGACCTGCCTGGACAACACTGGTCGTATTTTCATTTGTGAATAACTGGAATGATTATTTTACTCCTCTTATTTATACAACCAGCCAGGCCATGAAAACCTTGCCCCTTGCGTTGTCGACACTGGGCGGTACAAGCATTGCGAGAGCAGGAGCCAACAGTGCTGCGGCTCTGCTTACTACTCTTCCCACCATTATTCTCTTTACTGCATTGCAGGGGAGAGTCATGGAGACGATGAGCTATTCCGGCATTAAGGCATAGGAGGAACGGACCATGAAAAAGTTTCTGACAATTTTACTGCTTACGTTGATCAGTATTTTTTCCGTGACACCAGGCGCTCTGGCGGAGAACGACAGGGTAGTGGAAAAAGAAGGATCCATACCGGTTCCGGTTACCTATGAAGTCAGAAAAGTGATCATCAATCTGGACTCCTACGGAAACCTGAACCAGCCTGAGGATCTGTTTCTGGATAGGAAAGGCTTTCTTTATGTCGCGGATACGGCCAACAACAGAGTGCTCAAAATGGACACCGACGGGAAGGTTCTGGAAAGTATAGCCGGGCCGGCGGATAAACCGTATAACAAGCCCAAGGGGATTTTTGTGGATGAGGATGGCGCCCTGTATGTGGCGGACTCCGGTAACAAGCGGGTCATACGTCGATCCGTTTCGGGAGAGTATGATAAGGTTTATGTTAAGCCGAAATCCAGTCTGCTCAGTGCGGATTTTGTATTTGACCCGCAGAAAATATATAGGAACTCTACCGGTATTCTGTATGTTTCAAAGGGGATTTCCTTCATCACGATAGACGATGCCAATCAGTTTCAGGGTTATGTTGGCGCCAAGGAAGTAGGCTTTGATTTAAGAAGGATGTTTATCAGGCTTTTTGCCTCAAGATCACAGAGAGACCGGATTGCCAAGGTTCTTCCTGTTTCCTACAACAATTTTGTAATCGGGCCGGATGGCTTTGTATACGCTACGGTAGGAAACGCACAGAGCGGACAGATAAGGAAAATCAATGCCGTAGGGAAAAACCTGTATCCGGATCAAACTTTCGGTGAAAGGATGATGGGTGAAAACGGAGAATGGATTCAGCCTTCCCTGGCTGATATCGCCGTGGATGAAAGAGGCATTATCAGCACCATTGACAAAGCTACGGAGAGTATTTATCAATATGATCAGGAAGGCAACATGCTTCTGGCTTTCGGGGATAAGGGGGAAAAAAGAGGTGGATTTCTGTCTCCGTCCAGTATTGTAACGGATGAGAAAGGCAATTTATATATATCCGATTCCAAGGCAAACAACATACAGATATTCGAGCCGACCAATTTCACCAGATCGGTGCATCAGGCGGTAAGCTTCTACAACAACGGAGACTATAAAAATGCAATGGATTACTGGCAGCAGGTATTGGCAATCGATGCGAATTACTCCCTGGCGCATAAAGGAATGGGAAAGCTGTACTACAAGGAAGAGAGATGGAAGGACTCTATGGATGAGTACCTGCTGGCGGAGGATAAAGGCGGATATTCAAGAGCTTTTCGGGAATACAGGCATCAGAAGTTCCGGCAATATTTTGCCGTGGTATTCTTTGCTTTCATTGGGATTGTGGTGGGATTCTATTTCCTTTTCCTCCGTCTCAAGGAGAAATCCGGCAAAATCGTCAGGGAATTATTTTAAGGGAAAGAAGGCAGATGCGCTATGGAGTTTTTAAAACTATCTTTATCAACGGTCTTTCATCCTGGGGAAGCCTTCCGATACCTGCAAAAAGACAGAAGCAAATTCAACTATCTTCCGGTCGCCTTATTGTTGTTTCTGATCTTTGCAGTGCGTTCCGCTTCCATCTATATTACACACTTTCCGCTTGCCAAACTGAATCCGAGAACAGCCAATCTCGGTATAGAGCTTGCGAAGCTTTACATTCCTGTCCTGACCTGGGTGATTGCTTCCTATGCCATAACCTCCATTATGGATGGCGAGAGTCTTCTGAGAGAAATCCTGCTCTCGACCTGTTATGCACTGATACCCTATATCGTGTTGACGTTACCTGTCAATCTGCTGTCCCATATTATGGAGAGCAGCCAAAGCGGGTTATACAACGGCATCCTGAATCTTATTTCAGGCTGGTCTGTTTTTCTGATATTTATGAGCATAAAGGTTATGAACCAATATAGCATGAAAAAAACCATTCTGGTATGTTTTTTGAGTATCTGCACCATGCTGCTCATATGGGCCACGATTGCGCTTTTCTTTGCTATCAGCAGTCAGTTTATAAACTTTATCCAGGAAGTTATGATTGAAGTCCGATTGAAATTGGTTTATTAGAGAGCCAAGTATGAGGAGGGGTGCGGTATGACTACTGTACGAAAGCATATCAATCAACCTGCGAAAACGGGTATCGCGTGGATGCTGTGCTTGTTCCTTGCAGTGAGCATCAACATTGGTGTTCCAGCAAAAGCGGATCCGGCGGGCTATCAGACTGCAGCGAAAACGGATGATCTGATATTATACCTCAATGAGAAAGATTGTTCTTTTGTACTGGAGGATTCGCGAAACGGCTATCAATGGAATTCCGTTGTGGACGACAGGAAAATGGATATCACCAAACTGAACGAGCAATGGAAATCCAATCTGAGATCGCTTTTGAACATCACTTATACAGATCTGAAGACGGGAGACGGAACCCTTATGACGGCAAGCTCCGCTTCCCTGAAGCCGGAGATATCCTTTCAAAAAAAGGAGGACGGCATTGTCCTTTCTTATCATTTTAAAAGCATTCAGATAAGTTTGTCTTTGGAGCTCACGGTAAAGGATACTTCCATGGTGGCAAGAATCCCTGCCGACAGCATTCAGGAAGACGGCGACCTGGGAATTGTCAGTATTGAGCTGCTTCCTTTTCTGGGAACAGCCAGAGATGATGAAGACGGCTATTTTTTCTATCCGGATGGCTGTGGCGCGATCATGAATTATAAAGATCCGATGCATTACGGGCAGAAAAAACATTCCTGGAATATCTACGGATCAGATATTGCGGATTATATGGCAGATTCCGATAACGCCCGGGCTTCTCTCCCGGTATTTGGAATAAATCATGGCGATAACGGTATTCTGGCCATCATAACGGAGGGGGAATACGATACGGTCATCAATCTTACCCCATCCGGAAATGTAGTGGACCTGAACAGGATTTCTCCTGAGTTTCTTTACAGAAGGTTTTTTGTCGATCCCCGGACAAAGAAAAAGATTACTAAAAAATATGATAAAGAGCTGTCCGGAAACGATTATGCCGTGCAGTATATGATGTTTCACGGAAAAAATGCCGGGTATAGTGGGATGGCCAATGGTTACAGGGAGTATCTCCTTAAAAATGGGACATTGGTTAAGAAAATAGAAGCGGGAGACGTTATCCCGTTAGGACTTGACCTTTTCATGGGCATAAGCGAAAAGACACTGATCTTTGATAAGTTTATTCCGATGACCGGGTTTAAGGATGCGAAGAACATTTTTAAGGAGTTTAAGGAGAAGGGAATCAAGAGGATACAGAGTAATCTACTTGGATGGACAAAGAAAGGTATGTATACGGAACCCCTGTATTTTCCCGCCAGCAGGAAACTGGGAGGGGATTCCGGTTTGAAGAAGCTGGCCCAATATGCATCGGAGAACGATATTGACCTGTTCCTATACACGGACTTTCAGACTGCCAACGCCAAATACGGCAAATTTTCCAAACGTAATGATGTGGTCTATCAATCCAATGGATTTATATTTACCGGTAGGAAAAAGGATCATTTTATCTTCAATCCAACGGTAGCCCAGAATAATTTTACGGATTCCTTTCTGACGAAAGCGGGGGCATACGGTAAAGTAGGAGTGAACTTTTCTTCCTTCGGAAGTTTTGTCTATTATGATTACAATAAGCGGAATCCTTCCACCAAGAAGCAGACGGCGGATACCTGGAATCAGATTATGGAACAATCCAGCCGGGAGCTTGGCAAAACTGCGGTATATACCGGGAATCTGTATTCCCTGAAGTATGCAGATAAAATAGATCATGTGGTTTCGGAGGATTCCGGACTTTTTATCACCAGTCAGCAGGTTCCTTTTTATCAGATGCTGGTGCATGGAGTTCTGCCATATACGGCTCCCATGAAGGAAGCGGGGAATCTTACCGCGGATATTGGGAAGCAGAAGCTCAAATGGATAGAATACGGGTATATGCCGTACTTCCAGTTGACTCATGAATCTCCTGAAGATCTGAAATTCTCAAATTACAGCGAGCTTTTCACATCAAAATATGACGAGTGGATCGATGTTGCCACGAAAATCTACAGGGAGATGAATGAAAAGCTGGGGGAACAGTGGGATAACTACATAATAGACCATAAGACGCTCCAGGAAAATGTAGTTCGCATTGTCTATGATGACGGAACCAGAGTATTTATAAATTACGGCGACGACCCGGTAAAGGCGGAAGGGTACAGTATAAAAGCGATGGATTATACCGTAGTGGATAAGGAGGGGAGGGCAAAATGAAAAAGCTGACCATTGAGAAGAAAAGAAGACTGGAAGGTATCCTGTTTATCTCGCCCTGGTTGTTGGGAGTGGCAATCTTCTTTGCGAATCCCATCATACAATCCATACGGCTCAGTCTGAGTAAAATTGTGAAGTTTAAGGGATTTGTAATGAAGTGGTATGGCTTTGGAAATTATTCGAAAGCCTTTATTTGGGATATCAATTTTGTTCCTATGTTTCTGAATGTCATAAAAGACACGTTTATCAACACTCCGATCACATTGGTGTTCTCACTCATTATTGCCATGCTGATCAATCGCTCCATGAAAGGGCAGAGCTTTTTCCGTACTGTATTTTTCCTTCCTGTCCTGCTGGGAACTGGTCATGTTATGAAGCAGGTTCTGGGCATGGGCATTGGAGAAGACGCCATGGCAGTGGCGAAGGGTATTCTAATGCCGGAAGAATTTATGAGATACCTGGGACCTGCCTTTACTCAGGCAGTGGATGGATTTCTGGGGAGAATCACTTTAATCCTCTGGAAATCAGGAGTACAGATCATTATCTTCCTGGCGGGGCTCCAGGGCATATCAAGTTCTTTGTATGAAGCCGCCCACTGCGATGGCTGTACTTCCTGGGAAGCTTTCTGGAAGATCACCCTGCCTCTGATGACGCCGGTATTGCTTTTGAATTTTATCTATACCATTATTGATTCGTTTACGGATTCAAACAATCCGATTGTAGATTATATCCTGAATTATGGCTTCAAGAACAATCAGTTTGGCTATGGCGCGGCTATGGGCTGGATCTTTTTCCTCTTCATCGCTCTCGTATGTGGACTGGTGTTTGCATTCATGAGAAAACGTGTCTATAACGCAGGACTGAAACAGGGGTGAATAAATTGGAAATCAGCAATAAATCAGTGTCAGCGCCCAATATGCAGGCCGGGACTTCCGAACCTGTTCAAAACAATGCTTCAAGCAGAAAGGTGTTGTTTCATAAACTGACTACCAGGTATTTCTGGAAGGATATTGTCGTCAATCTGGCGCTTTATCTTTTGCTTCTGGATCTGGCTTTTGTCTTCCTGTATCCCTTTTTGGATATGATCATCACATCCTTAAAGACAGAGGAGGATCTGCTGGACATTACCGTACAATGGATCCCCAGTAAAATTTTCTGGCAGAACTACAAGATCGCTCTGGACAGTCTCAGCTACACTTCCTTTTTTAAGAACTCGGTTGTTGTAACGATTCTGGCCACGGTTGGCCATGTACTGTCCTGTTCGTGTATTGCTTACGGTTTTGCAAGATATCGATTCAAAGGAAGCGGTATTCTGTTCGGAATCGTCGTCTTATCCATGATTGTTCCCGTTGAGGTACTCATTTTTCCTCTTTATATGATGTATTCCAGGCTTGGCTGGCTGAATACCTTCCTTCCTCTTACTGTGCCTGCTTTTTTTGGATTTGGTCTGCGGGGAGGGCTGTTCATCTTTCTCTTCCGGCAGTTCTTTATCGGATTGCCTTATGAGATTGAGGAGGCTGCCCGCATAGATGGATGCGGACCCCTGAGGACATTTTCGAGCATTATGCTTCCCATGTCCCAATCTTCCATACTGGTCAGTATTGTGCTTTCTCTTGTATGGCACTGGAATGATTTCTTTGAACCCAGCATGTATCTGTTTAAGCCAAAAGTATCATTGCTGCCTGCCAGGTTATCCGGAATCATCAGCATGTTCAATGCGGAGAAAGTGGTGGAAGACTATGCGGAAACGGAGATCATATTTAACGAGGCAATTGTAATGGCTGCCATCTTCCTGGTCATATTGCCCATTTTAATTGTTTATGCTTTTTTGCAGAAAAGGTTCATGGAAGGGATTGAAAGATCAGGTCTTACAGGGCAATAATAGACTGTCCGGGGCTTCACCTTCCCTTCGAAAAGAGCGCTGTGACTCAGGCAGGGTCATGGCGCGGTCTTTTGCTATGAAAAACGCATTGCTCTGCAGGAATTCCCTGGTACGCTTCAAATCAGGAACTATATATTTGACAGGTAACTGAAAATGCTGTAAGGAAGCGCGAAAAGTCATTATTTCGGCATTCTCATTGACGGATCCCTTAGTCTCCTGATATACTCTCATTATGCAAGCTCCTTTGTCTTTGATGGTTTATTGACTTCACAATATGATTCTATCCAACAAGGAATAAAAAGTCGATGGAGGGGCGATATCCGTATATCCGTCACAGGATACCCGTCTTGAGACATGGGAATGTCTGTCAATCTAGCATGTTTCAGCGAACTGTTGTCCATGGAAAAAGCTTTGGATCAGGAGTGGCTGCAATGGCATATATAAAGAAAATACAAACGGTTATATGGAAAAAATTTAAAAAGAAATCCTGGAATAACAAGAGTATATTGATCTCATGGCTGATCTCCTATCTGACCATACTCCTGATTCCCATTATTATCAGCGGGTTTTTCTACATGGAATCCGCACGGATTGTTGAAAAGGAAATCAACAGCAATAACTATATCATGCTGAAACAGATTCAAAGATCCATCGATAAAAAGATGTTGGACGTAAAACGGCAGAGTCTTCAAATGGCCCGCGATGCGGAGATAGGATCCCTTGTTTTCTCCCGCGCGCCATTGGACTCCCATGGGAAGTATATGATCAGTAAAGTGCAGGATGTTCTTTTTTCGTATTGGGTAGCCAACAGCTATATCGACGAGATCTATATTTATCTGCATGACACCGATATGATTGTAAGCTCCCGAACCTCATACAGTATGGACCTGCTGGAGGGTGTACTGGCAGATCACAAGAAAATATCAGCCCGACAATTCAGGATGCTGTCAAAAACGGAATTCATGGATGAGTTTATCGGTATGGAAATACATCAGGGAAGGGAACATTCCTATACCGTCGCTCATATTCAATCCCTGCCCTATGGACGGCATTATAAAGCCAGGGCGACAATGTTGATATTACTGGACTATGATGCTTTTGTGGATGAGATATCCAGCCTGGAAGGCCTTCAGCAGGGAAACGTGGTGATTCTGGATGGGAAAAGCCAGGTGGTTGCTTCCACCGACTCTGCGCATTCCTATTCCGGGATTCAATACAGGAAGTTTCAGGATAACAGCTTATCCCATCAGACCATAGACGGGAAGGAGTATGTACTGTCCAGCATTCATTCCCAGGTCAATGACTGGAAGTATCTATTTATTCTTCCGTCCGGTGTATTTCTGGAAAAAGTAAAGTATATCAAACGGCTTACCGGATACAGCATTTTGTTATGCCTGATCATCGGAGGAATCGTATCCTACCTGTTTACCAGGAGAAATTATAATCCGGTTCAGGAAATTGTTCATGCGCTCGCAGATACTGCCGGTATCGAATTGAATCCTGGTTGGAATGAATATCGTTTTATCCGAAAAGCAATCACCAATACCCTGGATGCAAAGGAAAAGATGGAGCAGAAGCTGGAGCGGCAAAAGATTACACTGCGCTCCGACTTTCTGGTTCGCCTGATCAAGGGCATTCCGGAGCGCTCTGTGCCGATTGATGAAGCTCTCTCCTCATATGGCATTGAGTGGCCGGGAGACAGCTTTTGTGTGATGCTGTTTTACATTGAAGACTTCAGGCAGTTGTTTGCCGGAGAATCTTCAGATTCCGTCGAACAATTAAAACTGGTTCGGTTTATTATTGCAAATGTGACGGAGGAATTGATCAACAGAAAATACAGGGGATTTGTACTGGAAGTGGATGATTTGACGGCATGTCTGGTAAACATCAGGGAGGATCGGCAAGCCGGGGCCAAAAATGATCTGAATACAATCGCCGGGGAAATCCAGCACTTTATCCGGGAGAACTTCTTTATTCACATGACCATATCCATAGGCAATATTCACTTCAAAATGGCCGGGATTCCACAATCCTTCCAGGAGGCAAAGGAGGCGATGCAATATCGGATGATCATGGGGAGCGAACGGATTATTGGATACTATGAGATCGTCAATCCAAAAAACAACTATGACTACCCCATAGAAAAGGAACAACAGCTGATCAACGCAATCAAAACGGGAGATTTTCAGGCGGCCCAAAACATTATCAATAATGTGTTTCAACAACATTTCTCCGGAGAGATGATTTCTGTGGAAATGACAAAATGCCTCCTTTTTGATCTGATGAGCACGATGATCAAAGCATTGAATGACATCGATATGCCGG
>ENA-UOOK01004184-UOOK01004184.1-fermentation-metagenome-genome-assembly--contig:-NODE-4184-length-15709-cov-3.720902_pt1 | contig 15709 bp, 15 predicted proteins | sample MGYA00245777_ERZ724023 | MGnify/ENA primary metagenome ERZ724023 (study PRJEB28704, sample SAMN03018312) | fermentation metagenome | biome: anthropogenic terrestrial biome; feature: soil; material...
ACAGCATTGCGACGGCCCGGGCTGAACCCCGCTGTTTATGGAATACGTTTTTGCGCACGCCTCTGGCCAGATACCCCTCTTCGGCGGACGAACCTAAAGCTTCCCCCCGCACCAGGCGCATGGCCAATTTTGCCAGTGCCGGGATGGCCTTACGCATCTGCGCGGCTGAATTGCCGGTTTTTACGATGTATACATCCTTTTTATACATGTCGGCTCCGGGATTTTCTTCGTACATACCGGTAACAACCGGTATAGTTAGTTTTTCATGTACTGCCTTGCATACCGCTCCACAAGCCATGCCGTATCTTCCTGCGTTAAACGCCGGTCCGGCTATAAGGATATCCGGTTTGAATCCGGCCACCAGGGAAGTTATTTTATCGGCTGCGGTTTCGATATTCTCGTTAAAATAAGTATCCCCGCATATTACTGTTCCCACTATCTTAATATCATTGGCCAGCTCTTTTTGCAGTGCTGTACCCGGTCCAACCGTTCCTTCCTGGCTGAACGGAGTTATATCCGCTTTCTCTTCACCACCGATCTGGCCAAAAAACTGATTCAAATAGTGAACTACACGAATTTCGGCCATTGTTGTATCCCCCTTCTGGTATTAAGTGATTTATAGTTTGTTTAGAATTCTATGGCCCCCATCTGATTAAATCCCAATTCGTTGGTAGCTCCGGTGATGGCCTGTATCTCGACTGTAATAGAACCATCCTTCTTAAGCGCTCCATCGAAACCACCTGCAATAATGTTGACCGCGTCAATGTGGCCTATAATTTTTCCCATGGGAGGTAAATCTATCGTTGCATTGGCATTGCCTCCGCTTACTATGGCATTAGCCAGCGGGTGCCCGTCCGCCAGAGACTGGGAGGCGCCATCCCGGCCCGCATATTCATCAGTGATCAGGACCGTCTTTATCCCCAGAGCCTCGATTTTCTTGCAGTTCATGATAAGATCGGCATCCGGATTGCCAAAACCTTCCTCACTGATAATAACGCCATCCACCTTAAGACCTTCCACCAGCTTGGCGGTAAAACTGGAACTGCGTTCTTTATCCAAGAGGGTTACATTTTCATTAGTAACTACCACCCCCACGAAGCTCAGGTCCTTGCCATGCCGGGCAAAAAGGTCGTCTATAACCGGATTATTCAGATGGTGATAGGTGGTATTTTTGTCACAGGCCGATACACAATTACCGCTGATAATCGCTCCATCCATAACTTCAGTGGGGTACATGAAGGTCGGCAGTATGCTTTTAACATCAACCCCATACAAATAAGTGTCATGCATAAGGCCTTGAGTTTGCAGCATATATACATAAGCCACCCGCGGCAGATCAGGATATTGATTCAGTTGCTCCGACAGGGGTCTGGTTTCAAAAGTAGAAATTTGATCGGGTTCAGCATTTCTGGCCGCCTCGGCAACATAACGGGCCGCTTTTAGTCCGGTGTGGCGCAAAGCCGCTTCATGTTCGTGCTGAAACAAGCCCTCTTTTTTATCGGCCGATATAACCAGGTTAATAGTTTTGGAAAAGGGGGTATATTCTGCTCCCGGGCCGGACATATCAATAATACCTTCCTGGAAACCTACTATGGTACCCACCGTAAGCACCGTCATTCCTTTTAATACATGGGTTCTTCCGCTTCCCACCATTTCCGCATTACCAAAATATCCGGGGAAAATTTGTCCGCTGCCCGCAATCTTGACCCTGGGTTCCAGCACATCTTTGACCGGGCATATTCTCACTGCGTCTCCAGGATGTACGATGTCCAATTCAATTTTAGAAAAGTGCTCATTTTTTAAAATCTCCAATAATTCATTTTTATTTATGAAAACAGTGCCGTTTCTAAATTCAGTTTTCGCACCGAATTGCACGTCTTTGACCTCTATATGACCCAGTTCCAGCTGCATGAAATTCACTCCTATCTATAAATGTTGCTTGATTTTGGCTGGAATTCTCTCTCCTAAGGCATTGAGCGCACTATTCAGAAATTCAATATCCATAATCTGCAGATCCTGAGTATAAAGGGCCAGCCGCTCCGAAGAAATCCCGGCATTCTGCCGTTCTTCCAACTTTAACAGGCATCTATCCAATAAACGCAGATGCATAAGATCAACCTGGTCTTTTGGTTCGGCGCTAAAAACGATGGACCGGTAATAGTTGTATTCCGGTTTTACACTGCCGGCCAGGGGATGGGATAAAAGCTTATAACCGGATGCTGCCATGCTAAAGGCCTGGTACAGGACGGCCAGGCAATCACCCTCTATAAAGTACATTTTCGCCCTTTTAATTCCCCTGACCGCCGGGTTATTGCTTATTACCAAAAATTCTTCCGCGCTCACCACTTAGTCCTCCATCGGCCTGAAGATTAAACTTGATGTTATCTTGCCTATATAATCGCTTCATTATCCCCGCCTGAAGCGTTTTTATCCCGGGCGAAAGAGTTCGCCCGGCCATGATCGCCCGCAAGAAGTGCAATAGTAATTTTTAAAGTCCTAATGCGGTTTCTATGGATTCATTCGGGGTAACAGGCAGGTAGGTATCCCCCTTGGGAAATAGAGGAATCGGCTGGTCATTTTTCTTAATGACAGCATCAATTAATTGGTAAGCTTCACCAAAATTCTCATAAAACATAACAATCAAGTCTCCGGTTTTAGCATTGTTAATAGCATTCTGCAAAGCATCAACCTCCGACATAATTATCTTGATATCGTCTTTGCCGGCTCCTCCGCTCACCGCCCCATGATAAAGAATACTGGCAACCTCACCGGGTATTCTTCCTCTAAGATCCTTATCCTCTTTGATATAAAGTTCAGAAAAGGTTTGCCCGGAAATTTTGCCTACCTCAAAAATTGATTTATCCATGCGGTCACCGGGCATGCCAATGACACCAATCAGCCTTGCCGCATCCATGCTGTTGATGAGCTGAACGACAGACTGATATCCACTGATGTTATGACCATAGTCGAGTAAAATCTGGAAATCACCCATATCGAAAAAGTTAAATCTCCCCGCATTGGCGATCGGATCAGGCCTGAAGGACATCAAACCCAGCTTTACGGTACGTTCCGCCACACCCAGAGCTAAAAGGCCGGCGGCGGCCGCTAAAGAGTTTTCAATATTACACAGAGCTTTTCCCTGAAAGGTAATTGGTATTTCGCAAATTTCCATAATCTCTGCTTTGGTCATATTTTGATACCAGCACAGCATATCATCTTCAACCACTACCGCCATACCCCCCTGGCCGATATGACGTGCCAGAAAAGCATTGCTCCGGTTCCGGGAAAACAATATCAGGTTGGCATCTACTTTGCGGGCAATATCTTCTGTCATCTTATCGTCAGCATTTAAGACCGCATGGCCGTTGGGCTTAATTGCCTCCACCACCAATGCTTTGACAAAAGCCAGATCCTCCAGGGTGTTTACCCCATCCAGCCCCAAATGGTCATCACTGATATTAGTTATAATCCCTACATCGGCCAGGTCATAGCCCAACCCTTTACGAATAATCCCGCCCCGGGCGGTTTCCAGGACTGCCACCTCCACCTCTCGATTATAGAGTATGGCCTGGGCACTCACCGGTCCGGTGTTATCACCCCGGGAAATGCATTCTTCACCTATATAGGTGCCGCTGGAGCAAGTCATGCCCACCTTTTGGCCGGTAAGGGAGAGAACATGCCGGATTAATCTGGTAACTGTGGTTTTGCCGTTGGTACCGGTGATAGAAATAATGGGAATTGAAGCCATAGCCGGATCAGGATACATATAATCAAGAATAGCGGCTGCCACATTCTGGCTTTGCCCTTCGGTGGGATAAAGATGCATACGAAGACCTGGGGCGGCATTTACTTCAATAACGGCTCCGCTTTGCGGGGTTATTACTTTGGCAATATTGTCTGCCACTATATCGATCCCTGCCACTTCCAGACCTATAGCCCGGGCTGCTTTTACCGCCAATTCCTGGTTGGTCGGGTGGATTTCCCGGGTACATTCCCGGGCAGTGCCCCCGGTACTGATATTTCCATTTTCCCGCAAATAAACCATTTCACCCATTGCGGGAATATCATCGAATGTCAATCCCGACCGGGCGAGAAAATCTTTAGCCATAGAATCCAAATAAATCCTGGTTAAAGGCTTTTCATGGCCTATTCCCCGATCGGGGTTTTTATTTTCCTCGGCCACCAACTCTGAAATGGAATGAACCCCGTCACCTGTTACATAGGGAGGTTTTCGTTCTGCTACCGCGACGACCCGGTTGCCGACAACTAAAACCCGGTAATCTTTACCCCTGATATATTTTTCCACTATTACATTCCAGGTAAAAGAACGGGCCCAACGATAAGCTGTTCGTACCGGGTTTTCATCACCAATGTTAACCGTAACCCCCCTGCCCTGATTTGCATCTACCGGCTTAATCACAACTGGGTAACCCAGTTTTTCAGCTAAAATAACCGCATCATCCTCCGAATCCACCATGCCGCCCGCCGGAACCGGAATCCCATTTTCCCTTAAAAGTTCCTTGGCCAATTTCTTGTTTTTGGCCAGGTCCACGGCGATACTGCCGGTGCTTCCAGGCAGAGACGCTTCGATAAATTGCATATGTTTACCATAACCCAGCTGCAGCAGGCTATCTTCACCCAGCCGCCGAACCGGTATTTTTCGATGTCGGGCTTCATCGAAAATAGCCTGGGTGCTGGGACCCAGCTCAGATTGGGAGGTAACCCGGCGAAGCCTGTCTAAAATTTCATCCAAAGGCACAGCCTCGTTTTCAATTAAAGCCAGTATTATTTGGGCTGCCACATAACCGGCGTCCAGAGCACAACCTTCATTAATGTATTCATAAAGAACACAGTACAGGGAAGGCTCTTCGATCACCCTGGTTTTGCCAAAATAGACATCATAACCAAGCATACATTGTAATTCCAGGGCCAGGTGTTCCGTTACATGAGATACCAGGGTGCCTTCGTTCAATCTTTCTACAAAACCGCCTTCATAGCCCGGGGAGCAGTAGTGGGTTCTCAACCCCGGGAAATGCCCCAATAATCTATCATTAAAACCTGGGATTTCATTGGTTGGTGTTTCAGCCAGTTCACCAAGGTCAACCACCATTTTAATAACCGGCTTGTGGCTGTATATATTCCTGCTGTTATAATTGCGCATACTAATAATTTCCATTTATATATCCCCCTATGAAATAACTATTTTAATGTATGGTTATAACTTCCCGCCTTTTAAAATCAAATCCGTAACCCCGGGATAAAATATGCAGACTGGCATTGGTGATGGTCAATATCTCGTCCGGTTCCAATTCGGAAACATTAGTGCTTTTTATGGACCGGCCATCAACCACGGTAACCGCGTTGTTTCCTAAGACTTCGAAATATTCCTCAGGATATACTTTGATGGCGGTGTCTTCATCAATACCAATACCTAATATACCGGGATTTTCGGCAATACCGCATAACAGGCGGCCTAATCTCCCCCGCTGATCAAAATGCTGATCAATTATTACTCCCTCCAGGAACCTCAGACCCGGAGCCATTTTCAAGGTGCATTTCCGGGCCGCATCATTGCTGTTCCCTTCCACGATCATAGTACTGCACATGACGGAAGCACCGGCACTGGTACCGACCACCGCCGTTCCGTGATTGAATGAATCGTGCAAAGCCTCGTATACTCTGGTTCCTCCGAGAATGCTGGTAATTCTTAATTGGTCTCCCCCGGTAAAAAAGAACCCGGTGACATCTCTAATCCGGCGAATATTATCTTCATGATTAGCTTCATCCCGAGTATTGATATTTATAATTTCTGTTTCCCTTACTCCCAGGCGCAAAAAAACATCCCGATATTCCTCCCCCACCTCTTCCGGATGCTGGGTGGCGGTGGTTATGATACCCACCCGGGCCTCATCTCCCCCAATGATATCTACTACTTCCTGCAGGATTCTGCTGTCGCCGTATTTATCTTCGGCCCCGCCGATGATCACTAAATTGCCCTTGCTGTGTTGTCCCATCATTTCCTCCTAATTATTTTGTTCAAATAAGTTATTTTTCGAATTTTCCTTTTTTAACCGCTTTTTGTTCCACTACTGCCACTTCGCCTTTAGCCAATAAATGATAGATACTGAGATCATCTTGTTTTAAGACCAGAATATCTGCATCGCTGCCCGGTAAAAGACATCCTTTGCGCGGGTATAATTTTAATACCCGCGCCGGATTTAGAGTTGCCGTCTTTATTACGGTACCAAAGTCTAATTTATGCTCCAAAACACACTCTCTAAGATCCTGCAACAGTTGATCCATACGGCTGATTCCCGCAGCGTTGGGAGCACTTCCATTCCCGTCCGAGGACACTGTTACCCGGTCCAGGTTAATGCCTTGGGCAACAAGGGTGGAAATAGATTTTGCCACACTGTAGCCGGCCGTCTCACCGGCGGTTAAATCGATGTTACCGCCCCTTTGCAATAAATCTATCCCTTGTTCGAATAGTTTTTGATTGCGATTGATATGAGTAGGTACAAACATGTTAATCGGAAAATCGGACTCATCTATTAATCGAAATAGGGATTCCAGCCCCTCCTGACCATCACCTACATGCAGATGCAGGATACCGGCCTTAGCCCCCAGCATCCCGCCGGCATTAGTTTCTGAAGCCAATGTGCGCAAATCCTGTAAGGTGGGATGGTTGGAGCGATAATCGGATATGGCGATTTCACCGACCCCAATGACTTTATCCAGCAGCGCCAGATCAGAGAGCACCCGCCCGGTCAAGGTTTCGGTAGGACTTCCATAACTGCCGGTATAAATGTAGGTAGTAATGCCTTCAGCTTCCAAACCCCGGGCTTTTGCCAATAGCCCCGCAATATTGCGGGTAATACTGTCAAAGCCCAGAACCCCGACCACAGTCGTCACTCCAGCCTCAACCACTTCACTAAACATAATCTCCGGTATCCGGCTGACTGGACCCTGCTCCCCTCCGCCACCGATGATATGAACATGCTGGTCAATGATTCCCGGGCAGACCAGGCAATCCCGGCAATCTATTACTTCCACGTCCCATAGATTTTCCGGCCGGATTTCGTCCTTGATGTCACATATTCTGTCATACGCGATCAATATATCCTGGATGCCTGCATGGTCGGGGGCAAAACAATACCCGTTTTTTAATAGTTTAAACACTGTTCCTCCTAATAAGTTCTTTCCATATCATTTTGCCCAGCCTGAATTATATGATTCTTGTTCACATTTGCAGCTTTTTCCATGTTTTCTAAATTTCTTAAAGGATATGGATTCCAGAAAAACAAGACCGGGATTTAAACTCCCGGTCCAAAGAGTATCAAAAAAGGCTTCACATCCATTTCGTAATTGGGGTGTTAAAAGTCAAATCACCGTTTTAGGTTTGGCATAATGAAATGAATTTTTCCCGGCATAGGCGGGGATATCTACCTGATCTGCTTTTTGGATTTCGATCTTATTGCCAATAAATAACAATGACTGTATTTCTCCTCCTTTTAGGTTTAATGAACTTTCCAGTATTTTGGCATTTCCGATAGCTTTGATTTCAAATGGCGATGTTATGGGGTTCCGGTTTACAATGATGCTTGATCCCTGATGACTGATTCCGCTGATAGCCACAATGCGTTCATCATTAATACTGATAGCCTCTGCTCCTGCAGCATTTAATTCATTAATTATGGTCAATATATTCCAATACTGTAACATATGATTGGCGTTTTCCTGTAGCGGGAGGTCTGGTGTATCACCCAGTACCAGTACAATACCGGGGCCGGTTACCGGGATTGTTCCGGCCGCTATACTGGCTTTGTTTAACATCTTTTTTATTGATTCAGCCTGTGCCGCAGTATCTGCATTATTAAGCTGATAGCGCAGAGAAACAATTTCATTTTCCAATGCGTTTTGTTGGTTCTTGAGCTTATCGGTCTGAATAGCCAGCTCTGCCCACCTATCATTGGAAAAATAAGTGGGATTATTTTGATTGGATTTATACTGGGCTGATACCATAACTCCGAATATCAAACAAATTACAGCTAAAGATACATAAGCATGTTTCATAATGGCTTAGTAACTCCTTATTAAGTATTTCTAGAAAGAATCACCATTCTGCAGTTGCACAACCGGTTTAGGTTTGCGTAATTTGTTCAGGGCGATTCTCCTTATAATGGCTAAATTCTGAAATATCCTAACCCCAAAGACAAATACGGCCGCAGTGTATAAAGACACGCCCAGTTGGTCACCTATATATGCAAATCCGGCAGCCAGCAGAGAGTTGGCAATAAACCCGGTTAATAAAACCAGGCTATCGAAGGTCTCTTCTAAACTTGCCCGGATGCCTCCAAAAAAGGAATCGAGACTTGCCAGTATAGCTATTGAAAGGTATTTGGTTAAAAAGGCAGGAACCAGGAAAGGCATTTGCAGACCTAACAGCATGCCGATCATAAAACAAAAAAGAACAAAAATCCACATTTTACAGTCCTCCTTAAATCACTCTCAAATGGGAGTTTTGCATAATTAACTTTTTCCTATGATTAAGCAGTAACTTTGCGCATGTCATCCTTCACTACGTTCAGGATGACAAAAAAGCGTTATTCATAGCAATGACAAACTCTCGATTTAAAGATAAATTTTATTATAGCATATACTAGTACGATTTTTTCTCCAGGCTCTCCAACCGGCTGCAGATATAATCCAGTTTTTCCTGCATAGCCAGTATCGTCTCAGGCAGCGAAAACATTTCCGTCTCAGGAGAAGCTTCCTGTCCGGTGCGGGCAAATATTTCACCGCGTGAGATATCGGTAAAGGTCTGTAATATATCGGGCGGTACTTGTTTAATACCCAGGTCCTTTCGGGTAACGGTTTCCTCCTCCTCACGCAATATGACACTGAAACCTCCACATGATTCAAGGATGCCTTTTTCCACATCATTCAGGTCCCTTATACCATGTTTGCGCAATTCCTGCATAAGATCGTCCACATTGAACTTCTCTCGGGCCAGGTTTTTCTTAAGTATCCTTCCGTTTTCAATTAAAACAACCGGTTTACCGGTAATCAAATTGGAAAGGCTTTGATTTTTAAGAGAGGCGAAACCGACCAGAAATTCCAAAGCAGCAAGGGTTGCCAGTATTACTATCCCTTCATAGAAAGGAATACTTTTATCCAAGGCAATGGACACTACCATATGGCCTACACCGGTCATAACGACAAAATCAAAAGGCCCCAGTTCACCCAGAGCCCTCTTACCCAGCAAACGCACCATAATTAATGCCATAAAATACATGCCCCCGGCCCGCAGGACAAACTCCAGCACGGTGAGTACCCCCTCGTTGCGAAAGCCTTTACCTCTAGTGTGACCCGGGCAGATAGCTTTATTCCGGGGTCATTGGCGGCTTTTTGGGTATCACAGTTGTCGGCGCAGCTCCTCCAGGGACCAGGTGTTAATCACGTCTTTGCCCTCCAACCAGGCGCGGCGCGCACTGGCCACGCCATATCTCATCATGTGCAGATCATTGCGATGATGGGCGTCACTGTTTATTGCAATTTTAGCGCCGACATCGCGGGCCTGGCGCGCAATTTCCGCATCAATATCCAGGCGGTCGGGATGGGAGTTGATCTCCAGTGCCGTACCCGTTTTTGCAGCCGTGGCAATCACCTGGTCCAGATCCAGTTCGTAACCGCTGCGCCGGTTTAAGAGCCTCCCGGTCAGATGCCCGATGATATTGACATGCGGGTTTTTCATGGCCACCAGCAGGCGTTCCGTCTGTTTCTGGGGTTCCAGCTTGAAGTTGCTGTGAATGGAGGCCACCACCACATCCAGCTTCTCCAGGACTTCATCCGGAAAATCCAGTTCCCCGTTTTTCAGGATATCAACCTCAATCCCTTTCAATACTGTCAGGCCCAATTCCTGGTTTAAAGTGTCAATAACTGCTCCCTGAGCCGCCAGCCTCTCCTGGTTCAATCCCCCCGTGATGGGTAGAGAACGGGAATGATCAGTAATAGCGATATACTCGTAACCCAGAGCGCCAGCTGCCCGGGCTATATCCTGGATGCGATCCAGTCCGTCACTCCAATTGGAGTGAACATGAAGGTCCCCCTTGATATCTTCCCGGGAAACCAAGGCTGGCAGTCGGCCTTCCCGGGCCTTTTCTATTTCCCCTCGGTTCTCTCTTATTTCCCGGGGAATAAAAGGAAGTCCCAGGCGTTCGTAAACCTCGGCCTCACTCTGGCTGCCTCGCAACAAGGTCCGGTCCCGCTCACCCAGGACCGCCTGTCGGTGCTCCTTGGATCCGGTGGTCCACCACAGGGCCGCCCAGAACTCATCCGCTTCCACCACAATGATCTCAAAGGGGATGCGGTCCAGGAGTATTCCCTTAATCACCTGCTGGTCAGCATGGTCCACCCGGAGTCCCGGGTAGGCTTTGACAATATCCAGCAGTCCCCGGGCGTCACCATCACGGGTAGCCACCAGCAAATCCAAATCGCTTACCAGGGGCTTTCCCCGGCGGACACTCCCCACCGGCTGAGCCTTAAGAATTTGCCCGGACTGCAGCAAGTAGTGGCAGAGATGCTCACCCAGCGGCCAGGCTTCCCCCAGGGTGGTTTTTCCCCGCCCTTTCTCAAGCATTTCCAGTCCGCGGATAATATTTTCTTCACTGCGGGGTCCTATTCCGGGAAGAGCGCGCAGGCGCTGAGTACGGGCCGCCTCCAGCAAATCATCCAGGTTATCGATGCCCAGGTTACGATAAATTAGCGCTGCGGTTCCGGGCCCCAGGCCGGGTACGGAGGTCATATCCACCACCCCAGCGGGAACCTCCGCCTGAAGGCGTTCGTAGTAGTCGAGTCGTCCCTCATCCAGCAACTGGTTGATTTTCTCCTCTACAGCCTTGCCAATTCCGGGGATCTGGGCAATACGGTTTTGCCCTTTTAAAATCCGCAAATCCTCATCGAGGTGATAAATAGCTTCGGCAGCCTTACGGTAAGCCCTGATTTTGAAGGGATTGTCGCCCTTGATTTCCAGCATATCAGCGATGCCAAAAAATATCCGGGCGACTTCATAATTGTTCATCCTTTATCCCATCCTGCTTTTCTTTTCCTCTTCCATTTTCTTTACCAGTTCATCATAGTCTTCCTGTAATTTGTTCAGTTCGTCAGCCAGATTAAGGGCTGTCAAAACAGCAATTTTGGTTGCCGACAGGTTGGAATTACGCTGGTGAATCAACCGCATGCGCCGGTCTATATATGAGGCCAGCATTTCAATATAGTCGCGGTTCTCATCACCCTTTACCACATATTCTTCGTCAAAAATGTCTACAGAAACCTTAACCGGATTTTTCTTGTCGCTCATCGCCAGGCCCCCTCGGTAAGAATTATGGAATACTTTCTCTTTCTACCTCCATTTTTCCTTCCCACCGGAGAAATGAGACTTATATAAGCTTGATTCTGCTGCCGCTGCAAAAAGTAATACTGTCCTGGTTTGGATGCATAAATAGGGTTTTTGCAGTGGAATCAAGCTTGCTAAAACCGTACCCGACCCGTGGGTGGGGCCTCAATCCCGCCGGCTACGACCGGTCAGGCTTCGCGGGCCATACGGTTGAGGTCGAGCCGTTTTCCATCTACCACGTAAATCACCATTTCCCCCAGATTGGTAGCATGATCCCCGATGCGTTCCAGATGCCCGGCCACCAGCAGGAGCGCCGTAGCCTGGGGAATGTTTTTCTGGTCCTGCATCATATAGGACAGCAATTCTCTAAAGATTTGGTCGTAGAGCGCATCCATTTCTCTTTCCGCGTCGATGAGAGCCATAGCCATGCTGGTATCTTGCTCAATAAATGATTTTAGGGAATTGTCGACCATCTGCTGGGCAACTCCGGCCATGCGCGGAATATCAATAAGTGGCTTGATATAGGTCTGGGCATGTAGATCCAGAGCAATGCGGGCGATTTCCTCAGCATGATCGGCCATACGTTCGATATCCACAATCATACGCAAAGCAGTGGCAATCAACCGCAAATCCCGGGCCAGGGGCTGCTTGAGGGCAATCAGGTTCAAAGCCCTTTTTTCAATATCCAGCTCCATCTCATCAATAATATCGTCGTTTTTCACTACCTCACGAGCCAGGTCGGGGTCTTTGTTTACCAGGGCCTGGACCGCTCTATAAACCTGTACCTCCAGCAAACGGCCCATGCGCAACAAATCCTCTTTCAATCTTTCCAGTTCTTCTACCAGCGGTTCATTAGTCATGCCCTCTCCTCCTTCTCTAGCCAAAACGTCCGGTAATATAGTCTTCGGTACGTTTATCACGCGGGTTGACAAACAGCTCTTCGGTGGGGCTGAATTCCACCAGGCAGCCATTGAGAAAAAACCCGGTAAAATCGGAAACCCGCGCCGCCTGCTGCATATTATGAGTAACGATTACGATGGTATAATCGTTTTTCAGGGTAATTATTAACTCTTCCAACCGAGCCGTGGAAATCGGATCCAGAGCCGAGGCTGGTTCATCCATAAGAATAACTTCAGGTTCCACGGCCAGAACCCGGGCAATCACCAGCCGCTGCTGCTGCCCCCCCGACATCCTGATGGCCGGGGAATGCAGACGATCTTTGACTTCCTCCCAGAGGTTGGCGGCTTTAAGGCTATTCTCGACAATTTCATCCAGCTTGCTGCGGCCTTTCAGCCCGTGTATCCGGGGCCCGTAGGCCACATTGTCGTAGATGGACATGGGAAAGACCGACGGCCTTTGAAAAACCATGCCCACCTTTTTTCTAAGCGCTACTACATCCACATCCCGATCGTAGATAGGCCGGCCATCCAGATATACCTCTCCCCGGGTGGCAGTCCCGTCGATTAACTCATTGAGCCGGTTTATAGTCCGCAAAAAGGTCGACTTCCCACACCCTGATGGTCCAATTAATGCCGTTACCCGCCGCGCCTCAACTTCCATATTTATATTATAGAGCGCCTGAAAATTACCGTAAAACAGGCTTAGTTCCCGGCTTTCCAGTTTAATGTTATCTTCCATAATCTCACCCATCCTGTCTGATTGATTTGGTTAACTGCCGCAGACTCAGGTTGGCCAGAAAGTTAATAATAATAATTAGAACTACCACCAGCAATGCTGTCCCAAAGGCCTTCTCCAGGGATAACCCCTCCATGGCCAGAATGTAGAGGTGCACCGACATGCTGCGCACCGGATCGCTTAATGAGCCCGGCATGTTCAAAGAGCTGCCGGCAGTAAGGATAACTGCCGCTGTTTCTCCCACCGCCCGGCCCACCGACAGGATAATCCCGGTGACAATACCGGGCCAGGCCGAGGGGAGAACCACCCGACGGATAGTTTGCCATCGGCCCGCTCCCAGGGCCAGGCTGTTTTCACGGTATTCTGCCGGGACCGAGCGCACCGCTTCCTGGGCAATACGAGTAATAGTAGGCAGCACCATTAAGGCCAGAGTCAGGCCTCCGGAGAGAATGGACCATCCCAGCTGCAGAAAAACAACAAAAAGCACAAAGCCAAACAGTCCGAAAATAATAGAAGGAATACCTGCCAGGGTCTCCATGGTGAGGTTGACCAGGGCAGCAAAGCGACTCGCTTTGCGGGAATACTCCTCCAGATAGATCGCAGCCCCTACCCCCAGAGGCACGGCCATTAACAGGGCAACAGCAGTAAGGTATAGCGTACCTATGATGGTGGTGGAGATGCCCCCCTCCTTGTTGCCCGGCGAGGGGTTTTCATAAATGACCTGACCATAGCGCGCAAAATAGCGTTTGAAGTCGTTGATCATGCCCGCCCCCAGCCCCCGCCACACAATGTAGCCGACAATGGCCACCAGTATCCCAGCAATAGCCAGGGCAGTGAACCAGAAAAGAGCGGTGAGGATTTTGTCTCCTGCTCTAGCTGTTGGCATTACGTGCACCTGCCTTAACCGACAAATTGACAACCAGATTTAGAATGACGATGAAAATAAACAACACCGCTCCAGTAGCAAACAGGGCCGCCTGGTGGTCACCGGCTGCATAACCCATCTCCAGGACAATGTTGCTGGTCAGGGTACGTACCGGGGAGAGTATACTGTCAGGCAGAACCGTGGAATTCCCGGTGACCATTACCACGGCCATGGTTTCACCAATGGCCCGGCCCATTCCCAGAATAATTGCGGTGACAATTCCCGATCGGGCGGCTGGCACCACCACGCGAAGAATAGTCTGGTAGTTAGTGGCGCCCAGGGCCAGTGAACCTTCCCGGTATTCTTGCGGAACCGCCACAATAGCATCTCTGGATATGTTGATAATCGTGGGTAATATCATTACTCCCAGAATAATAGCTCCAGCCAGGACGCTCATCCCGCTCCCCCCCAGGTGCTCACGGATAAAGGTCACAATAACAATAAGGCCAAAAAAGCCATATACCACCGAGGGTATTCCGGCCAGCAATTCCACCAGCCGGCCCATAGCCTGACCAACCGGCGGTGGGGCAATCTCAGCCATAAATATTGCCGCCATTAACCCCAGCGGAACCGCCCATAGCAAGGCGGTCAGGGTAACTGTCAGGGAACCGGCCAACATGGTCCCGATCCCAAACGCCCCTCGCGTCGGACTCCAGTCCAGGCCCAACAAAAAATTCCTGACCCCCACCTGAGCCAGCAGGGGGATCCCCCGGGAGAATATGAAAATGGTAATGAGAACGATAACCAGTATGGAAATGGCGGCACTGGCCATTAATAGTTTTTCCATTAGCTGTTCCCGAGCCAGGATTCCTGGCCTCAGTCGCTTTTTCAAGCCGGCTCCACTCCTTAACTGCTGGCCTCCTTGGGCCCATTGCAAACACTCAAAAACCGATCAGGTCGACCAGACTACAAAAAAGCAGGGATATGGCCAGTAAAACCGGCCCCATCCCGAATATTTTTCCGGCTCCGCTGGCCTGCAAAATGATTACTTTACACTGATAGCGCCTTCCTCTACCAACAGTTGCTGCCCTTCCCTACTCAGGGTGAAATCGATGAAGGCTTTAACCACGCCCTCGGGCTGGCCTTTGGTCAGGTAGAGAAAAGGACGTGCAATCTGGTAGCTGCCGTTATTTACATTTTCGATGCTGGGTGTTACGCCATCAATGTTTACAGCTTTTACTTCCTGGTTTAAAGAAGCCAGGGAAACAAAGCCAATTCCCCGAGGATCCCCGGCTACCGTGGTCCGTACTGCACCGGTGGAATTCTGAATGATGGCCTTATTGGTGATGCTCTTTTTGTTCATGACAATTTCTTCGAAAGCTCCCCGGGTACCGGAACCCTCCTCCCGGCAAACCACCGTGATGTCCCCGGCGGGACCTCCTAATGCCTTCCAGTTGGTGATATTGCCCAGGTAGATGTTTTCAATCTCCTCCCTGGTCAATTCATTTACGGGATTACCGGGATGGACCACCACTGCGATTCCATCCAGAGCAATGGTAGTCTCCACTAGATGGGACTCTTTTTCCTGGTCGCTAAGTTCGCGAGAGCTAACGCCTATATCTGCCGCTCCAGAAATAGCTGTTTGAACCCCCTGAGTCGAGCCGCCCCCCTGGACATGTACCTTAACCCCCGGGTTTTTGCTCATAAAGGCTTCGGCAAGTACTTCGCTAAAGGGTTGCACCGAAGTAGACCCGGCAACGGTGATGGTGCCGGTAACCTGTGAACCATGGTTCACAGGTTACCGGCACCATCAC
>ENA-UOOK01004185-UOOK01004185.1-fermentation-metagenome-genome-assembly--contig:-NODE-4185-length-15708-cov-36.391490_pt1 | contig 15708 bp, 9 predicted proteins | sample MGYA00245777_ERZ724023 | MGnify/ENA primary metagenome ERZ724023 (study PRJEB28704, sample SAMN03018312) | fermentation metagenome | biome: anthropogenic terrestrial biome; feature: soil; material...
AATTAAACTGTCGCAGGCCGGCCTGGTTTTAAATTACATCAAATCGGCTGCAGCTGCCATGATCAATGAACGGTTCCAGGAGATGGTACAAAAGCCGAATGCTCCGTTCACCTCTGCATATGCTTACGACAGCGAATATTTTGTAGCCAAAACCAAAGATGCCTGGACGGTTGTTGGCGGATCTGCAGACGACAAGATCAAGGACGCTATTGCGGCCATGATTCGCGAAACGGAACGTGTGAAACGCTTCGGTTTCACTGCTTCGGAATACGAACGCGCCCGCACCAATATCCTGAAGCAATACGAAAACGGGTACAACAACCGCGATAAAGAAAGGAACAGCCGCTATTCGCAGGAATACGTAAGCAGTTTCATCAACAGCGAACCTATCCCCGGCATCGAGTACGAGTACAACATGATGAATACGATAGCCCCAAACATTCCGGTTGAGGCCATCAACCAAACCGTCGCACAGCTCATCGGCGAAAAAAACATGGTTATCTCTGTATCGGGACCTGAAAAGGAAGGATTGATTTATCCTACGGAGGAGGAACTTGTTGCAGTAATCAACGGTGTGAAAAGCGAAAAAATTGAAGCCTACGTGGAGGAGGTGTCCAACGAACCGCTTATCGCTACACCTCCCTCACCCGGGAAAATCACCCAAGTGGAAAGAAACGAAGCGCTGGATGCTACCGTCTGGACGCTTCAGAACGGCATGAAAGTGATCCTGAAACCTACCGATTTCAAGGACGACCAGATAGTTATGACCGGATCAAGCGTTGGCGGATATTCACAATATGCCTTACAAGACCCGATCAATGCACGAATGATGAACAACATCATTACGCTGGGAGGGATAGGTAATTTCAGCGCAACCCATCTGACAAAAGCGCTTGCCGGGAAAACGGCATCCGCCCGACCGGGTGTTTCGCTTACCACCCAAGATTTCAACGGTTCATCCTCTATAAAGGATTTTGAAACCATGCTTCAACTGGTCTATCTCTATTTCACGGCTCCACGAAGCGACGACGATGCTTTCCAGTCGTTTATACAACGCATGGAAACACAATTGAAAAACCAGGAAGCCGAACCGATGGTAGCTTTCAGTGATGCGGCGACAAAATCCCTTTACGGCGACAATCCGCTAACAAAACGCACCAAAGTGGAAGACTTGGCAGGGGTAGATTACAAACGCGTTATGGAAATGTACAAACAGCTGTTCCGTAATCCGGGTAGTTTTGTTTTCACGTTTGTCGGAAATATCGAAGAAGCAAAGGTGAAACCCGTTATCGAACAATACCTCGCTTCGCTTCCGGGACAAGCCGTGAAAGGCGAATTTATTCACGTGCCGATGGATTATCTCAAAGGAAAGTCTGAAAACATCTTCCAGCGTGAAATGCAGAATCCCAAAGCATCTGTATTCATTGCTGCTACAGGGAATATGGAGCGCAACCAGAAGAATATCCTGTTGATGAGTATGTTTGACCAGATTCTGGATATCGTTTATACCGAGAAGATTCGTGAAGATGAGGGAGGAACCTACGGCGTTTATACGCAAGGCGGTATTTCGCGGTACCCGCAAGGACAAAGCACGCTCCAGATTGTTTACGATACCGATCCGGCCAAAATGGAAAGTCTGAACGCCATCATTCACCGCGAACTGAAATCGATAGCAGATGACGGTCCCCGCGCCGAAGATTTCAGCAAAGTGAAAGAGTATATGTTGAAGCAGTACAACGAAAACCTGAAAGAAAACAATTACTGGATGAACGTGCTCGACACGAACTATTTTTACGGAGAAGACAATCACTCCAATTACTTGACCCTACTCAATTCCATTACGGCAAACGACGTAAAAAACTTTGTGAAAGAATTCCTGTCGCAAGGTAACGAGGCGGTTGTGGTGATGTTGCCGAAAGAATAGCTTTTCAGTAGGCTTCCGTTTGATTGTAAGTTACACATTTTTCCGTCCGGCAGCCGATAAGCAGCCGGACGGCTTGTTTAACTCTTCCACTTCAGCCGCAGACTATTGCTCACCACACTCACGCTGCTCAGGGCCATTGCCGCGCCGGCAATCATCGGATTGAGCAAAAAGCCGCTGACGGGATAGAGGATTCCTGCCGCAACGGGAATTCCGATAAGGTTATAGATAAATGCCCAGAAAAGGTTCTGACGAATGGTTTTTACAGTTTGACGGGACAAGCGTACCGCCTGAGGAATTTTGATTAAATCGGACGATATGATGGTCATTTTTGCCACATCCATAGCGATATCACTTCCCTTGCCCATCGCGATGCTCACATCTGCCTGCGCCAAAGCGGTGCTGTCGTTGATCCCGTCGCCTACCATGGCCACTACTTTTCCTTGTTGCTGCAACTGCTTCACGAATTCCGATTTCTCGTGCGGCAGCATTTCCGATCTGTACTGGATGATCCCGGCTTGTTTTGCCATTGCCCTCGCAGTAGGTTCGTTATCGCCCGTAAGCATGTGCAGCTCAATTCCCATTTGTTGCATTTGTAAGATGGCCGCTATAGACGTTTCTTTTATCTTGTCGGAGATGGCCAGCAGGGCCAAGACTTTTCGGCTATCGGAAAACCAGATGACCGTTCTTGCCGACTGGCTCCACTCATCGGCTTTTTCTGTCAAGTCCTCCGTTACGGCAATATTATTTTCCGATAACAACTTTCTGTTGCCGGCAAAATAAGTTTCTCCACCGACAACACCCACTACCCCTTTCCCCGTAATGCTCTGGAAACCGGAAACAACTACCGTATGTTCACGGGAAAAATGTTCAGCAATAGCTTCTGCCAATGGATGTTCAGATTGATGCTCCAGGCTTGCAAGCACCGGCTTCGCCGATTCGTCCAACCACAGCTCGTCCGTAACCTGTGGTTTACCTTCGGTAATGGTTCCGGTTTTATCCAGCACGACAACATTCACTTTTTGCGATAATTCAAGGCTTTCCGCATCTTTTATCAGGATACCCTTTTCTGCGCCTTTGCCCACGCCAACCATAATGGCTGTCGGCGTAGCCAATCCCAAGGCACAGGGACAGGCAATAACCAATACCGTCACGAAAGACAGCAACGCGTGCGTAAGCGCACTTTCTCCTCCCAATACCAACCAGATAAAAAATGAGAGGAGCGCCACCCCGATAACCACCGGCACAAAGATTCCGGCAATTTTATCCACCAGTTTCTGCACCGGAGCCTTGCTCCCCTGAGCATCCTGTACCCGCTGGATAATTTGGGCAAGCATGGTTTCTTTTCCTACCTTGTCGGCCAGGAACCTGAAACTCCCCTTTTGATTGATGGTTCCCGCAAACACCTGTTCACCCGGTGTTTTGCGAACAGCCATCGGTTCTCCGCTCAACATACTCTCATCTACAAACGAATCGCCGGAGGTTACCGTACCATCAACAGCAATTTTTTCGCCCGGCTTCACCAGCACAAGATCGCCTGCCACCAACTTTTCAATGGGAACCTCCGTTTGCTCTCCGTTATTTTTCACAACGGTTACCGCTTTCGGTTGTAAACCCATCAATTTTTTCAAAGCCGACGAAGTACTGCCTTTGGCTTTTTCTTCCAACAACCTGCCCAACAAAATAAATGCGATAATGACCGCTGCCGCTTCGAAATAGACATGAGCTTCCAGCCCTTTGCGTTGCCAAAACTGCGGAAACAGCATGTTGAACAGACTGAAAACGTAAGCTGTTCCGGTACTCAACGCTACCAGCGTATCCATATTGGCCGACTTGTGTTTAAGTTGCTTCCACGCGTTAATAAAAAAATCTCTTCCCAGCCAAAGCACCACGGGAGTTGCAAACGCCCACATAATGAAATTGGCATAGGGCATATACATAAAAAACATCCCGATAACCACTACAGGCAAGGCCAACAATAACGACCAGAAAGTTCTCTTTTTCAATGAATTGTACTTTTGTCGATGAATCTCGTCGAGTGCATCTTGTTGAATCTCTTCCCCGATCATCAGGTCGTATCCGATGGATTGAACAGCTCTTTGTATGGTAACCGCATCAATCTTATCGGGCTGATACTCCAGTGCGACAGTGGCATTCGCAAAGTTTACGGTTGCACGGTTAACTCCTTCAAGTGAGTTGATCTTATTCTCCACGCCAGCAGCACAACCGGCACAGCTCATTTGCAGGACAGGAAAATTCTTCTTTACGGGTGATTTTGTTGTTGTAGCCATAGTTGCATCTTTTTATTACAATGCAAAAATAGCTGTAAATGCTCGGGAAGATGTTACGGTTTTTTGGAATCGATTTGTAAGATTTACACTTCGTCGAGCGGTTTTCTTTTTATTTCTTTTATCTGTTTGAAATGGCTGGGGGTTAAACCGGTTACTTTCTTGAACTGGTTGCTCAGGTAAGCAACACTGGAATAGTTGAGCCGATAAGCAATTTCGCTTAAGGACAGCTCGTCGTAAACCAGTAGTTCCTTGACCTTTTCTATTTTCTGAGCAATAAAATATTTTTCAATGGTGGTTCCCTCCACTTCAGAAAACAGGTTGGAAAGATAACTGTAATCGTGAGCCAATTCGGCGCTAAGCAAATCGGATAAATTGGCTTTCAGAAGACCGTCTCTGTGATGGACCAAATCAATAATAAAATTCTTGATCTTCTCTATGATCCGGCTCTTCTTGTCATCGATCACTTCAAAACCCAAAGGGATCAATGCCTCACCCACTTTTTCCTTTTGCTCTTTCGACAGTTCACCGATCACAGACACCTCACCCAAAATGACGTCTTTCACATCGAAGCCCATTTTTTCCATTTCGCTACGTACTACCAGCACGCAGCGGTTGCAAACCATATTTTTGATGTAAAGCTTCATGTGGAATATTTTATCTTCTGATTTCCTGCTTAGACGGCTCCGGCTCATGTTTGTACTTGAAGAAAAGCATAAACAGAAACGCAACCAGCAGCGAATACCCGGCGAAAACGTACCACGAATGGGGCCAGCCAACCACATCGACTACCTTTCCGGCTGCATACGAACCGATAAATGCCCCGAACCCGTTTGTCATAATCATAAAAACGCCTTGTGCGCTCGAACGGATAGCCGGTCGTGTTACTTTTTCGACATACAGGGATCCCGAGATATTGAAAAAATCAAACGCCACACCGTAAATCAGCATCGATAGAACCAGCATCCAGACACCATTGCCGGGATCTCCGGATCCCAACAGTCCAAACCTCAATACCCAGGCAAACATACTGATTAGCATAACGGTTTTGATGCCGTATCGTTTCAAAAAAAAAGGGATAAGTAATATACAGAGAGTTTCCGACATTTGCGAAAGCGAAATGAGAATGTTGGCATGTTCCACTCCAAAAGTCCCTGCAAATTCAGAAATATTCCCAAAATAGTTGGTCAGGTAATCGTTGGCAAAAGCGTTGGTAATCTGCAAGGCAATACCCAGGCACATGGAGAAAAGGAAAAATACAGCCATCTGGCGGTGCTTGAAAAGGGCAAAGGCACGTAAGCCCAGCCGGTCGACCAACGAAGTTTTATCGGGATTCTTGTTTACTTCGCAGTCAGGTAACGTAAAAGCGTAGATTCCCAACACCAGCGAAAGCAACGCAGAAAAATAGAGCTGATACGATGCTTTCGACAGTTGAATTCCATCAATGCGGATTAAATCTACCGCAATCATCGAAACAATAAAACCTACGGTTCCCCATACACGGATGGGAGGAAATGATTTCACCGTTTCGTATCCGCACGAGCTCAACGATGTGTAAGCCACCGAATTGGACAAAGCAATAGTCGGCATATAGAACATAACTGCCAGGAGCACATAAGTATACAACGGTGCATATTCCGTTTGCGGTGCGGCAAGAAAGAGGAACAAGCCAGCTATCAGGTGACAGATACCGAGTAATTTTTGTGCCGGTATCCATCGGTCGGCAATGATACCCATAACCCCGGGCATAAAAAGCGATGCAATACCCATCGTGGCAAAAAAACTTCCTATCTGTACGCCTGAAAACTTCAGCCCCCCTCCAAGATAGGCGCCTAACGAGATCAGCCATGCTCCCCAAATAGCATACTGGAGAAAGTTCATGACGACGAGTCTGATTTTGATGTTCATGTGTTATACGTTATGTGGTTTAAAGTTTAAGTCATCACCTTTTCAGCCAGGGCGCCGGATTCAACTTGGTGGTTTTTTGCCACAACTGAAAATGCATGGTGGCCACCCCCGTGTCCGGATCGGTATAAATTCGTCCCAAAGGGTCACCGGCTTTTAATTTATCGCCCGACTTCACAAACAAGTCGTAAATATTGCCGTAAAACGTGTAGTAATCGCCGTGACGTACAATCACACAGGTGTTATAGCCGGGAACAGAGAACACTTTCGACACTTCACCTTCAAACACCGTACGGATATTTGCGCCTTGTTGAGCCTGGATATCAATGCCGTTACTGTTGGTAGTGACGTTCCATTCACTGTGTCTCCGCTGTCCGAAACTTCCCACGATGGATGCTGTTCCCGTAACGGGCATCGGCAGGTTTCCGCGATTAGAAACAAAATTCCGGGAAAGGTTGAACGTTTCGTCGGCAGCAGTAGCAACTTCTATTTTCGGTTCGGGCTGTTTGACTGCAGGCTCGGCAGACTTTGCGGTGGTTTCTTTTTTATCCGGTTCTTTTCCCGCCAGTTCTTCTGTTTTTTTCCCTTTCTCTGCTTCACGACGTGTTCTGGCGGTTGCCTCTTCGGCCTTTCGTTTTCTCTCGGCTTCAGCCGCCAAACGACGGGCTTCAGCTTCCCTTTCCTGACGGGCAACCTCTTCAGCAATCAACTTTTCGATCTGGGCATCTAGTTTTCGGGCTTGCTGCTGCTTATCCTGGAGCATCCTCTGCAACTCCCTTTGTTTTCCTCGCGCTTCGGTCATTTCAGACTGACGGACGTGTTCTTCTTCCTGCAACCGGAGCTGTTCCGCTTTCAAGGCATCCAGCGCAGCCTGTTTGCCGGTCCGGGCTTTGGCAAGCTCATCTTTTCGAGCGCTTAACTGTACATTTTGTTGCTTGATCTCTTCGGCCTGACTTTTGCGCCATTTAGAATAATCACGCAGGTATTGCATCCTGCGCAACGATTCACCCAACGATTTTCCGGAAAGGACAAAAAACAACTCGTTCTGCCTACTTCGGCTGGCCTGCATCACACGAACAGCTTTTGCGTAGCTCTCCTGTTTCTGTTTTAACGATTCACCCAGCCGATTTATTTCCGATTCTAACCGCAATTGCTCCCTCTCCAACGCTGCAATTTCCTGGTTTTGCAGTGTCATCATCTCTTTCCGGGAAGCAATCTGTTTGTTTATAAGGTTAATGCGCTGAAGGAGGGTAGTGGTTTCTTTTTTTACATCGAGGAAGAGTTTGTTGGTGCTTTTGATCTCTTCCAACAACATCTTCTGTTGCTTCTGGAGCTGATCGATTTGCGGAGTTTGCGAGAAAAGAGTACTCGCAAGCGTCAGAAACAATCCTATCGTAAAAACTCTCCTCATCAATTGTTTGTCAGGATTTTAACAATATCCGAAAGGGTCGCCCGCGTATAACTCCCCGGAACCGAGACCTGAAGATCGAAATCCTCATCAAGTGTGATGCCTGAAAACTCCAGTCCAACATTTACTTTTCGCCTGGTTGAAGCCAACGCAACATCCATCTTGCGAGGGAAAGCCTTATGGGATTCCATAACAAAATCATCGTACCTCCAGTTCATCGAATAATGATCTTTCGGTTCTATCAAATGCGTTAATGCGATGCGGTCGTTGCCATCGATGGTAAAGCTATACTCGATGCCCGATTTCTTGTCAACTGACTTCAACAGGTAATGCATATCGGAGAGTTGGCCGGTTGAAAACTTATCGTAATCGGAATAAATAACGTCCGTTTGTCCCGAAACAAACACTTGATTGGTTAAAAGCGATTGCAACGTCTTATAATCAAACCCCACAGGATACATTCTTTTAACATCCTCGATGGACTCTTTTACATAACGTTTGTTCATCCTGTCCAACAGCACAAGGCTGTCCCTGTCAGCATACAAGCGCAGCATCTCCACGCCGAACAACGGTTGGACAGAGAGTTGGATGGCCTTGTCTTTCACTATCCGGAGGCTAGCTTTGGAACTCAGCGACTTTGTTCCCGATGAAAGATTAAGGTTGAGTTTCGATGAAAACGTCTTGAAACTGAACTGATTGTTTAAAATATCGGTAAACAAATCGACATTCACTTTCTCTTCGACAGGAGCAGCGGCAACAATTTGCTTTTTGGATTTGCACGAATGCAATCCCAGAATAACAACAGTTATGCCAAGCAGAAAGATAATGATCTGTTTTCTGAAATTCATTCTTTTATGTATTCTTTTCTTTTAATTTTTTTATTCAATGTTTTGGAACCGCTTCCCAACTCTTTGGCTTTTTTCCATTGTTCCACGGCTTTTTCCTTTTCACCCGTTACGGCAAGCACATCGCCATAATGCTCAAGAACTTCTGCCGTAAGATCTTCCTTCCCATATTCAATCGCCTTCTCTATATATATTTTCGCCATCGTATAGGCACCCTGTTCAAACAGAATCCATCCGTAAGTATCCAAGTAGGTGGGGTTTGTAGGCTCAGCCTTGATGGTTATTCCGCTCATCTGTTCTGCTTTATCCAGACTTTTCCGCTCCAGCGATAAATAATAGCTGTAATTATTAAGTACCGGCAGGTTCTGCGGATTCAGCTTTAGGGCTTTTTCATAATTTTCGAAAGCGATATTGTTGTTTTTCAGGAAATGGTGGATGTCGCCGATCTGTCCGTAAAAGTCCGACTCGATCACCGGACTTTGAAATTCAGCATTAGTCAGGCCCTGTTCGTAGATACTCAATGCTTCCCCGTATTTTTTTTGTTGAAACTTAGCCAGTCCCAGGTAAAAGTAGAACTGCGGGGCAGTCGGAATATGCTCAATTCCAGTCAGGGTAATTTCGACCACTTTTTCAAGCGCCTGGGTGTCCGGTAAAACGATGCGAAGCATTTGCTCGTATCCGGCAGGATCGGCTGGATTGTCTTTGGTGTAAATTTCAAACTGCTCCATCGCTCCTTTTTTATCTTCCTGCAACAACAACACATCACCGTACATCATGTTGATGCGGGTATTGTTGGGATGCTGCTCAAACATCGATTGAAAAAGCGGATTGGCCGTTTTAATATCCTGCTGACTCTGGCGTAATAAAGTAATGTAACGGGCCAACAGTTGTAGTTTTGTCTCCACCTCCATCTTACTGCTCGTGATGGCTTTTTGCAATTCCTCTACAGCAGCCGGTTTATTGTTGGTTTTTTCGTAATAATTCACCATGGAGAGAATTAACGAAGGCTCATCCGGATCAATCTGCTTTGCCTGCTGGTAATAGTCCAATGCTTTATCTGCCTGATTATCCTGTAAATACAAATCGCCCATAAGAAGTTTGTAGCGGATATTATCGGGGTTTTTGTCAATAACCGACTGGATTTCTTCAAACGCCCGATCCTTTTTATCCATCATGTTGTACAATCGGAACTTATTGAGCGTTATGGCATCCGAAACTCCGGTATATTTTTGCAGCGAGTCGAGCGACTGAATGGCCTTGTCGAGTTCTCCGTTATCGCCATATACATTGGCAAGCTCAAAGTAGAGTTCTACTTTTTCGGGATACGTTTTCAGTAAATAGTTGTAAATTTCTATGACCTCTTTTTTCAGGTCTAGCTCTTTGCTCAATCCGGCAAGAATCATGTTGTAGTAATAGTTGGCCGGATCCTGTTTCACTGCTCTACGAAAAAAATCCAACGCCTTGTTTTTCTCCTCCAGGGAACTGTAGTAAGCACCCAATTCTATCAGCACGCTGGCGTTAGTGGAATCCATGGAATAACAGTGTTGAAGCAAATCGAAAGATTCGGCATATTTACCCAGGGTCTTGGCGTTGACCGCCTCATAAAAAAAGTAATCAAACTTCCGCCGGCTTGTCTCATCCAGGATCAATCCTTCTACCTGCGAAAAAAGGCTTACCGGAAAAAGCACAAGAGAAACGATGATACCGCTTATGTATTTGTTGTAATTCATTCTTTTTAATCTGATAATGTCCCTCTATTGAAGGGCACAAGACATTGTGCCTACGCATAACACGCGTTTTGATCCTTATTACAAATCATCTAATGCTTACCTGTATGTCCGAATCCGCCGGAGCCTCTTTCAGTCTCATCTAAATCATCCACCTGCAACCATTCTACCCGGGTATGCCGGGCGATTACCATCTGACAAATACGCTCTCCGTCGTTAATGATAAAGTCTTCGTCCGATAAATTCACCAAGATCACCCGAATTTCACCCCGATAATCGGCATCAATCGTCCCCGGAGAATTTACAATGGAGATTCCGTGTTTAACTGCCAGTCCGCTTCTCGGACGGATCTGTGCTTCATATCCTTCGGAAAGCTGAATGTATATCCCGGTGGGGATAAGCGACCGTTGCAACGGCCTCAACGTAACCGGTTCGTCTATGTTTGCCCGCAAATCCATGCCGGCAGACAAAGCCGTAGCATATTCGGGTAATGAGTGCTTCGATTTATTGACAATTTTAACCTGCATAATATCCTAAGGAATAGACTCTCAAAACGGATTTTGTTTAAACCTGCGAATTTAGTCATTTATGCGCAAATATTTGTCGAATTGATAAAATTTAAGGAAATTGGGCCTTCAAAAAACGGTTTAATTTTTGGAGCAATTATTTTCGTGGAGTAAAAAATTGCATATCTTTGTAACGCTATGAGCCAACAAGACGATTTATTGAAGAATTTACGCCAGACGCTCAGCGAACAAGGTATTGAGTCGTTTCACGTGCTGGAAGACCTGGTTCCTATTGAAGAACAGATGGAGTATTTCCGTTACTTCGACCGGTTGAGGCGGGAGAATACTCCTTTTGTACGCGATGAAGAGATTGCTATTCTTTTTTCTGCCGATGAAACCATTGAAAGGAAGAAAAAAAGCTTGTCGAGGCTAGCATCCATTCCTGATGTAGGCGCGTACCGGGCAATAGAGACCTATCACAGCAGCCCGCTCGAGCCGGAATTGTTCAACTGGTCATCGATGTCGTTGGTAGGCAGCCGGATAATCTTAAGTTCCGACCTGTCCGGACAACAACAAATCTATGTCTCTTCGGGACTGGGCGGCCACGAGAAAAAACTTCGTTTCTTTGGCTTGTTTACCACAACCGACCGTCGTCCCCTGACCGATTTGCAAAAAGAGATTGTGGACCGGGAATTTCGCTTCCAGCTTAAGTTGGCTGATGTGGAAATTGAGAGATTCGACATGAAGGATAACTATTTCACTCTGTTAATGCTTTTTCCTCTCGATTCCGACGTTCGCTCAGGCATTAACGCCGCCGTAAACGAAATAAACCAATACGGCAACTTCCTTGATCCTAAATTTTTATTTACAAACGTAAAAATCCTGTCTGATAGTGAAATAGAGCAGTTACTGGAGAAAAAATAGGCGATACACCTTGGTTATTCCCGACTGCAACGAGTAAGGAACTAATTATGCGCGAAAAATATGAAATTTTTTCTTGTCAAACAACTTGCGCTGCTGCTCATTACGATAAGCACCTTCCAGGCATGTTTCGCGCAAGACATACCCTTTGTTCCTCCGGCTTTTAACTACACAACTCATAACTATAACGCCGGGAATCAGAACTGGGCTGTCGCACAGGGGAGAAACCGAGTGATCTACGTCGGCAATGATTACGGCTTGCTGAGCTTTGATGGCGTGAACTGGAAACTGACCCCGTTGCCCAGTCATTTGTCTGTTAAATCTATATTTATAGACCATGCGTCCGGTAAGGAAAAGATTTATGTAGGGTCTTTTGAAGAATTCGGATTCTTTCAAAGAGACGAAAAAAACGAACTTCTGTACCACTCCCTGAAACATTTGATAAAGGACTTTACGTTTTACAACGATGAAGTCTGGACTATTAACAAGGTAGGAAACCGCATTTTCTTTCAGACGTTCTCGTCTTATTTTATTTACAACGAATCCGACAACTCTCTGACAGTTGAGAAACCCTTTCCGGCTCCTCTCTACTTTTTCACGGCAGAGGATACGCTTTACGCGCAATTCATCGACGAGCACTTCTATGTTTTCGATGGGACCCGGTTCCGTTTACTCTTGACAAAAGACAAATTCGATAACGACCAGGTTGTCTCGGTTTTGCCTTTTAACGGAGAAATTTACCTGACAACTGCAAAAAGCGGGATTTTTTCTTTCAACCTCACGACCCAAAAACTATCCCGCCGAAAAACGACCGTAGACAATGAGTTAAAAAGTGAAACCGTAAACCGGGTAACTTCATTATCAGATTCAGTACTTGTGTTGGGCACGCTGAAACATGGCCTTTATGCTTTGAAAACAGACGGATCCCTGCTTTGGCAACTAAATCGGGACAACGGACTTTACAACAACACGGTATTGGGTTTGTTTACCGACGAAGATAAAAACCTTTGGGCAGCTCTAGACAACGGCGTTTCCCATATCCGGACCAATTCCCCTCTTTCTTTTTTTGAACCAAAAAATATCCATATAGGGCTCGTGGAAGATATTCTTGTAAAAGACAATCAATTATATGTAGCCACCAATCAGGGTATTTACACCTATGCTAACGAACAAAAAAAAATCTACCTGCTTCCCGATTTCAATATCCAATCATGGTTTATACGGAATTTTGATAACCAGATAATTACCGGTAACAATACAGGAACAGCCTTTATCGTAAACAATAGAAAAAAAGAACTTCCTGAAGAAAGTACCGGCGGTACGGATATAAAGGCCATGAGAATTCACAACAGGGATTTTTTGTTGGAGTCAACCTATACAGCCCTTCAGGTCTACCTCCGGAATACTGAAGGCCAATGGGTATACAGCCACAAGATTGATAATTTCTTCGACCTGATCAATCAGGTCGAACAGGATCATGCCGGAAACATTTGGGCAACCCATATGTACAAGGGTCTTTACCGATTGCGGCTCGATGATCGGTTACAACGGGTAGTATTGCGGGAGTTTTATCCGGCCTTGGACAGCACCGCCACGGCAACAAAACCCATCCGCACCATGAAATTAATGGGAAGGATGGTGTTTACTAATGGTAACTCTTTTTACACGTACGATGATATTGCACAAAAAATCACTCCTTTTGATCCATTGAATCAGGAACTTCCACAGCTTACCGACACGAGGAACATCGTCACCATTAACGATACCTCATTTTGGTTTCTCAGGCCCGAAGAATACACGCTGGTTAAATTTTCAACTGGAAAATACCACATATCCGACAAAGTTCCCTTCAGCATTCTGAACAACCCTCCCAACACCGGAAGAGGGAACATGTACGTGGATAAAAACAACGTATCCTATTTCTGTTTAAACGGCGGCATCGGGAAATACAATCTATTCGACAAATTTCACGTTAACTTGCCCGGTCTAGAGATTTCAAAGATTCAGAGTTACAACCGTAAGATTGATACTCCGAACAACCTGCCGGTCAACAAGCGGAATGTTATTAATTTTTCAGAGAACAACCTTACGTTCGAGTTTCAATATCCCGATTACAGCAAAAAAAAATTCACCATAGAGTGCTTTCTGGAAAATTACGATACCCGTTGGATAGCAACCGCTCCGGATTTCACCATTACCTATCCCAATTTGCCAGCTAACTCCTATATATTGAATTCAAGGGTGTTAAATGATATGGGAGAAGTTCTCTCAACTCTTTCCGTTCCGTTTCAAATTAAAAATCCCTGGTACAAAACTACGCTGGCTCTTATGGTCTACCTGACACTGGCCGGATTGTTGCTCACTTATCTTATCCGGATATACATCCGGATGGTTATCAAGAGAAAGAATAAAATATTTGCACAACGGGAAAAAGAAAGAATCGCTCAGTTGGCTTGCCAGGAAAAACTTATTGCAGAGATGAAAAGCGAAAAACTACAGAATGAGCTGATATACAAGAGTAAAGAATTGGCGAATGCCACCCTGATGGTCATCAACCACCAGGAACTGCTCAATAAACTGAAAAAGGAAATACAGGAAAACATCAGAACCGGAAAATTATATCGCTCCAACGGCTCCAGTCTCGTTAAAATGATCGACAGTAACCTGTCTGGAGAAGACGAGTGGGCGTTTTTCCAAGAAAATTTTGACCTTATCCACGAAAACTTCTTTCGCAAATTAACCGAAAGATACCCCGTATTAACACCGGGTGATTTACGCCTTTGTGCCCTTCTCCGCCTTAACTACTCATCAAAAGAAATTGCAAAGATGCTGAATCTGACATTGCGTGGAGTTGAAGCCGCCCGATACCGTTTAAGAAAGAAACTTAACCTCGAAGAAGAAGAAAACCTGGTATCTTTTGTGATTAATTTCACTTAACCACTTCGTTTTATCGTATTAATAACACTTATTTATACTGCTCATATACTGTATTTTATGTATGAAAACGTATATAAACAGTACCCTTTAAAAACATGTTATACAACATAACGTAATTTAAATGAGGTGCTTTATTATGTATGCGCATAAAAATGACGTTAATTTGGTTCAGAAACTTGATTATTTAAATAACAAATTAAAAGCATTTGAATCCATGAAATTAAAAACTATCCTCATTCTTTGCTTTCTGTTATTCCTTGTTGGCCTATCCGCCCAACAGCCAATTACCGTCTCGGGAACAGTAACAGAAGGAGCTACAGGCGACCCTGCGATAGGGGTTACCGTATTGGTGAAAGGTACAACCAACGGAACGGTTACCGGTATCGGTGGAGATTATACGCTGTCTAATGTACCCGCCAATGCGACGTTAATGTTCAGTTATATCGGTATGTTGACCGTTGAGGAGAGTGTAAACGGACGATCCGTCATCAACATTTCGATGCTGGAAGATGTTCAGGCCCTGGACGAAGTAGTGGTAATCGGGTACGGCACCGCACGTAAAAGGGACTTAACCGGCTCAATTGTCAGTGTGAGCGCCGGTGAAATAGCAGACAGACCATCGGCAAATCCATTAGCATCGCTGCAAGGAAAGGTTGCTGGAGTGCAAATTGTAAACACCGGGCGAGCTGGACAAGATCCTGAAATTCGCATCAGAGGGACAAACTCCATTAACGGATACAAACCTCTATACATTGTAGATGGGCTATTTTCGGATAACATCAGCCATATTAATCCATCGGACGTTGAATCTATGGAGATATTAAAAGACCCGTCATCGCTGGCCATTTTTGGAGTACGCGGCGCCAATGGAGTTATTATAATCTCTACGAAAAAGGCAAAGGCGGGTCAAACCATTGTCAACCTGAATACTTCTTTCGGTTTCAAAGAGATTTACGATAGAATCGATCTGACAAATGCTGCTCAGTTTAAGGAGCTGTATGATGAGCAACGAAATAATCAGGGTGCGCAGCCTTATAACTACAGCTATTGGGGTGCAGACACAGACTGGCAGGATGAAATGTTTCAGTCCGGATTTATCACGAACAACAACATCAGTATAACCGGATCCGGAGATAGGAGCAGGTTCTACATGGGATTGGGATACACTTCGGAAGAAGGCTCCATCCAAACGGAGAAATTTTCGAAAATCACCGTAAACCTCAGCAGCGAATACAACGTTACCGATTTTC
>ENA-UOOK01004186-UOOK01004186.1-fermentation-metagenome-genome-assembly--contig:-NODE-4186-length-15703-cov-7.922802_pt1 | contig 15703 bp, 11 predicted proteins | sample MGYA00245777_ERZ724023 | MGnify/ENA primary metagenome ERZ724023 (study PRJEB28704, sample SAMN03018312) | fermentation metagenome | biome: anthropogenic terrestrial biome; feature: soil; material...
TAACGAATACCAAGCAGCTTCCATTAAGGTGAAGTGGAAAGTAATAACAATGTACACGCCTGATCCTGAGCCGACTCCAACAGAACCAACTCCTACGGAGCCGACTCCAACAGAACCAACTCCTACGGAGCCAACTCCAACAGAACCAACTCCTACGGAGCCAACTCCAACAGAACCTACGCCTACGGAGCCAACTCCTACGGAACCTACGCCTACGGAACCTACGCCTACGGAGCCAACTCCTACAACAACAGACGATACACTATACGAAATAGACAACGAACCTGTTCCGGAGGGATCCCCAGAACCAGAATTAGAAATAATTGAAGAGGAATTTATTCCTACTGGACTTCCGAAAACCGGTGAATTACCACCAATTCTGTTTTACGGCATAGGTGCATGTATAATATATGCTGGAGTTAAGCTAAATAGAAAGAAAGAAAAATGATAGAGAAACATTATTTAAAAAGATGTTATCCCGGTATTATTTGATTGGTTTCGAGATAGCATCTTTTTTTATATTTCAATAAATAAATTACTATCATCATAAATGAGAAATTGCTTCCATGAAAAAACTAATTATTCCCATTGAGATCTCTTCTGTGACTGGTTTATGAGTAAAATATGAGTAGCATGGGATCATACCCGTTTATAATTAGAAAGAAGCATCAAATCTAATAAGTTTGACAATAATCTGCATTAATTATAACAAGTGTTCAAATTATTAGAATGGTATTTATATAACACGTATTAATGGGGGGATTAAATTGAATAAAAAAATATTATTGATTGCTTTAACAGTTATGATTAGCATATCTTTAATTGCTGCATCTACTATGGCTTGGTTCACAGGTAGTGATGATGCTGGTGAAGCACAGTTTACCGCCGGAACTGTAAAGGTAACAGGAGGAGATGCTGTAGAAATTAACGGTAAAAGTCTTGGCATCGTAAATCCCGGTGATTGTTATGTTATAAGCTGGACATTTAAAAATGACGGAACTAAAAAAATTCAATTACGTACTGAACTTGATTATAAGTGGCTGAATAGCTTGGATAAAGACAATATATTTATTATACCGGCTCCCGTCAATGAAGAATTTGGATATGAGTACGATTGGGTTTTACATCAGGAAGCTGAAGGAGAACCTGTATATGCATATTTAAAAGGTTATCCTAATGGTCTTCAACCTAATGACGAAGTTGAATTAAGACTTATAGTTTATTTTGATGGCGAAATGACAGATAACGACTATCAGGGTGAAGAATTTACACTTGGTGGCAAAGTAGAAGCAGTTCAAACAACAAATGGAGCACCATCTGCGGTGTGGGGGATTGCATGGGATGAAATAAATGATGAAAATTATAGCTTTGATTATAACTTCTGGTATGAATACTGGCATGATTTTGATCCTATGAATGTTAAATGCTATGCCGCCTATTTCAATGACGACCCTGAAGATCCCGAAGACACTAAGCCTGGTGAGTTTAAAATAGTTCTAAATTCAACAAAACCCAAAGACGGAATAGCTACTGTTGATTTTCATATTCATGATCTAAAGGATGAAATGGGAAAAAAAATTAATAGCTTTAGAGATGTAAATTATAAAATTTTAGTTAATGGTTCTATTGTATATGAAAGCACGGTAAATTTGGAATTCAAAAGTGGTAATGCAAATAATCATATAGTAAATAATATTGCCGGAAATAAAAAAGATAACTGGAAAGTTATCGCAGAGATTGACGGTACAACCATAGAAAGCAAAGAAAAGAAATTATAGAATTATAAACAAACTGCAAAATTGAAATACTTTTTTTCTGCTCAATATTGTTAACAATTTAAAAACTGAAAGTAAATACTTTCAGTTTTTTTGGGTAAAACACTAGGCTGTAGAAATTTTGATCTTTTACACGTTGTATATGAAACTATATAACGTCGCAAAAGTTGGCATAATGACAAAATGTAGAGTAACAAATTAAAGCTTCTTTGATAGTTAGTATGCAGAAATTTAATATGTTACATATAGTAGTAAATTTTTATACTTCTAAATCATTCCGGAGGAAGCACCATGAAGTTAAAATCCATTCTCTTAATTGCTATAGGGGTTATAATTATAGCGTATCCAATAGTAAATAATACCTATACTAAATATAAACAACAGGTAATGTTAAATGAATGGGAAAAAGAGATGCAAAAAAGAGAACAAACATCTAAAAGTCTGGATAATAGTGCAGATGATGAAAGTAACGAAAATCAGGATGAATTAACCGAAGATCCGTCTGAGGATGCAGTAGAATCTTATCTTAGTCTTCAGAATTTATATCCACAAATAGAAGAAGACGACGAAGATGCGGAAAATGAAAATTCAACACAAAATGATAGTTCTGCAAATGAAACAATTGAAACGATTGGCGTTTTGAAAATTGATAAAATAAAGGCTAAATTACCTGTAATGAATGGCACTTCCGCAAGTATATTAAAGCTTGGAGTTGGGAAAATTGCTGGCACGTCCGATTTCGGTGAGATTGGAAATACGGCTTTATCAGCTCACAGAAGCCATAGCTACGGTCGTAATTTTAACAGATTAAATGAGGTTAAAGAGGGAGATCCTGTTTCAATCACTACTATGGATGCTGTATATAACTATGAAGTATTCAATATTCTTATTGTTGAACCGTCTGATGTGTCTGTACTTAAAAAAAGTAAAACAGAAAGCATTTTAACGCTTATAACATGCCATCCCTTATATACCGCAACTCATCGGTTAATTGTTCAGGCTAAACTACTGCCTGAACAATAATAATTATGCTTATTACAAAAAGCATTATTAGTGCATCGCTTTTGCCTTATTATCATGGATTATAATAAAAAATGCAAATTCTTTGAAATTCATGATATAATGTATTAAGCGTTAAATTTCTTTGCAGGGGCGATATAAATGGTTAAAATTATTGAAGTTACATCACGTAAACAATTAAGAGATTTTATTTATTTTCCTTTTCAGTTATATAAAGATAATCCATATTGGGTTCCACCGCTTATTATGGATGAATATAATACTCTTGACAAAAAGAAAAACCCCGCTTTTGAATATTGCGGTGCGAAATATTGGCTATGCTATAAGGATGGTAAATTAGCCGGAAGAATAGCAGGAATACAGAACCATGCCTATGTGAAAAAATGGGGGAATAAATATACCCGTTTTGGCTGGATCGATTTCATTGATGATATTGAAGTTTCAAAAGCACTTTTTAATACGGTCGAAGAATGGGCGAGAGGTAACGGAATGGATTCTGTTCACGGTCCTCTTGGCTTCTGTGATCTTGATAAGGAGGGCCTTCTGGTTGATGGATTTGATGAAATGGGTTCAATTATAACAAACTATCATCATCCATATTATATGAATCATCTTGAAGCACTTGGCTACATAAAGGATACAGATTGGCTTGAATTTGAAATATTAATTCCTGAAAGCAGTAATGCAGAGCGATTAAATAAGATCGCACAAAGGTCGCTTGAAAAACATGACCTTGAAATTCTGAAAATCAAAAAACGCAAGGATATTGCCCCATATTTTAAAGATATTTTTAAAATTATTAATATTGCCTATGAAGGTCTTTATGGTGTTGTTCCAATTACAGATAAGCAGATAAAAACATATATTGAGCAGTATTTCTCTTTTGTTAATCCGGATTACATCGCATTAATACTGGATAAAAACAAGAAGCTCGTTGGATTTGGTGTTAATATGCCGTCTCTGTCAATATCTGTCAAGAAACATGGAGGAAAGTTGTTCCCGTTTGGATTTATTGATGTTTTAAAGGAAATAAAAAAGAATGATACCCTTGATTTATACCTTGTAGCTGTAATGCCTGAATATAAAAACGCTGGGCTACCTGCAGCAATGTTAAGTTATTGCTTGGATAATGCAATTAAAAACGGTATTAAAAAAGCAATAGCATCTCCGCAGCTTGAGGACAATCATGCTGTTCATTCAATGTGGCGCTTTTTTGAAACAAGACCGCATAGAAGAAGAAGATGTTATATAAAACAGATAAATCCGTAAGTTTTACATTGTTATTGTTTTAGTCAACATTCAATAATAATTAATTAAATTAATCTAAGCAGAATATAAATAAGCAGGATTGCCTGCAATGTGATTAATGTAAAGCAAAAAAAGTTATTCGTAAGTAATTCGAAAATGGTAAGTTATTAGAATAAGAAAGATTTGATAATAATATAGATTTATAAAATACTAATTATAAAATAAATTAAGTTTATTTTTTAAGCATTATCCGGTGATAATGCTTTTTAACTGTTTTTTAGTGCAGGGGACTATAGTTAAAAAATTTCCATGATTCAACGAAATAATAATTTCGTTGAATCGGAGATAGGTGAATTGTCCTTACAACGCTTTATTTCGTAAGTTTTCATAAGTTTCGTGTATTTATCCTTTCAATTGATTATATCTTTCAATTGATTATATTAAGTAAAAATCCTTAAGAAAAAAACCTGCAATCATCAGATTACAAGGTTTTTTATCAACTTAAGATTCAAAAAATATCTGATAAACAATTATTAAAGCATTTTTTCTACACAAGTATTATTTCTCTCTATTCGCTTCTGCCTGTTTTACGATTGTGTCAATGTCTATATTATCAAGCCATTTGTGACGCTCTTTTGTATAGTCGCCATAACCGGAGTCAAATTGCCGTATAAACTCAACCATACCCACGGGTCCAAGCTTTTCTGTTAAAGCCGCAATACCCATTCGACGTATAGTACATAAATCTCTTGTAGTTCTACTCATTTTCATTTCCTTCTTATCAAACTGTAATCTTACAACTCTATTATAACAGTAATGAATACATACACTAAAAACTACCAAAGGTTACTTATATCAAAAATCTGTACTAATTTCTGCGCTTGACTTAATCATATCTTTGTAGAAATATAAATTGCTTTTTCTTGTATCTATTATTTTTCTTGATATAATGATTCCATAACTTCAATAAACTTACTCCATTCCGGATTTATAGATTTTTCGTGTTTTGTTAAATGATATTGGTATTTGTACAATATGCGAAGATTTTTTTTATCGCTTAAATTGTTTTATAAAGATAAAAAATAAGTTCATACATTTTTATGGCTTTTACATTATCTAAACCTGTTCCCCATTCCTTTGCCTTTTCTATTAATTGGATAGCGTTAAAATCATTGGCCGCAAAATAGCATAATCCTTTTACAGCTATGTATGCCAGAGTTTTAACCTCACCACGCTCATCTTTATTGTTTAACATTGGATCATATTTTGTAAGTGGGTAGATTTTCTCCTCAATCGAATCCCTAAGCATCATTTCTTCTGAAGTTAACGAAGAGTCTTTATGAATCAGCAGCTTAGGTGGTACTGCATAAACATTCGTGTCTGCATAAATTTTAAACGATGGCAATATTAATTCATCATAAACAGCTTCGTGAATTGCCAAGTTAGGAAATACTTTAAATATTGGGTCGAGCCATATTCGCTTAAAGAGCTGAAAGTCAAAGGCTCTATTTATATATCTGCTTCTATCTGGTGGTATAAAGAAATTAGCATCTAAAGTAATAATCATGTTTTGAAAACTAAAAATACTTTTCAAGGCTGGATATAAGGTGATTAGATTAATTTTCATTACCAACCCCCTGATTTAGAAATTCTTCAAATTCATCTATATCACTACCGGAAACTTCAACTTCATAACCAAAGTCATCCGGTTTTTTGTTAAAGATGAATACACACTCCATATGCCAACATGTTTGATAAGTTGAATAATAAGCGTCTCATTTTTTGTACTATACACGAATTGTCCTTCTTTTCTACTAACAAATTCTTTCATCGCAATTTTCCCATCAGTAATAGGTTTAATAATAGCAATTTCATCAACAATTTCTTTGTCTCCGACAATATGAGATTCAACAATTTCAAACTTAATAAATTGATCGGGATATAGCTTTCTAGCTTCTTGCCAGGTCATATGAATCACTCCGTTCCAAAAACTTGAATCTTTCATTTCTATTCTAAAAGAAATGAATGCTGAATACACTAAAACCGCCCGAAGCAACCTTTATCAAAAAATCTGTACAACTTTCTGCGCTTGATTTAATCATTTCTTTGTTATATCATCATGTTAGAAACATATTTCAACTGCAGGAGCGCTCGTACCGCTGAAATATTATGAATAATTCTATTTATAATGCGCTCAATTCTGAATAAACATTAATATTGTTGAGGTTTTACTAATGATGAAAAAACTATTTGAAAATGATATGCCTTTTTTTCTTCAGGATTTCCTCATGTATATGCAGACAATAAAAGGGAAATCACCTAATACTGTTTTGGTTTACTTCTATGATTTACGTATATTCTTGCGTTTTTTAAAATTGCACAAAGGCACAATGCCAAAGGATACTGTTTTTGATGATATAAATATATCAGATATTGAAATCGACTTGCTGAAAACTGTCACATTGAGTGATTTGTATACATTCATGTCATTTATTAGTAACAACCGTTCCAATACATCCTACGCCCGTGCTAGGAAGGTTGCAAGCTTGAAGTCATTTTTTAAGTATTTAACAACTAAAGCAAAGCTTTTGGATTCAAACCCCGCGCTTGAGCTTGAGTCTCCTAAAATAGTTAAGCGGCTGCCCAGGTATTTAAACGTTGAAGAAAGCAAGCAACTCCTCTCCTCCGTTGATGGTAAACACAGCATCCGCGATTATGCTATATTAACTCTTTTTCTTAACAGTGGGATACGTCTATCGGAGCTTGTGGGGATTAATCTTAATAGTATTCGTAATAATTCTCTTTCTGTTATTGGCAAAGGAAATAAAGAGCGCATTATACCTCTAAATTCAGCCTGTATAAAGGCAATAGACGAATATCGGAAAATTAGGCCTGTTGACGGAGTAAAGAATGCCGATAAAACCGCTTTGTTTTTAAGTGAAAGAAAGCAACGCATCAGTAAAGCTACAGTACAGCATATTGTGAAGAAATACATAATAAATGCAGGACTTGATCCTAAAAGATACTCAACACATAAACTCCGGCACACTGCTGCTACATTGATGTACAAATATGGTCATGTCGATATCAGAGCACTTCAGGAGCTTCTTGGTCATGAAAGTATAGCAACAACAGAAATATACACACATTTGGGCGAACAAGAGCTTAGAACTGCTGTTGAAAGCAATCCCCTATCTAATTTTGACGCACAAAATAAAAGAAAATAAACGTAAAAGGAGCTGTCACCGTCCTTGTACAGTTACGCTCATGATTATCTGGATTATACAAAAGTAATCCGTCAAAAACATAATCTGTCAAAAACATGTCTACTTTTATTTTTCATCCCAAACCATGCGCAAACTGTCAAGCTTTAAATTTTGTTCACTCTTTTAAGAAAAGCTCTATAGCCTTTTTGTAATCTTTATCGCTATCATCTACCTTTATATCCGGTACAATGCCTATGCCATGGATGTTCTCCTGCTTAACGTTCCAATAGTGATTTACCAGGAATATTGCATATTCTTTTACGCTGTCAACGTATAGAATCTGCCCTGTCCCCTTCCCCATCGTTTTCTTGCCAATTATTGTAACATTATTAAGATATGTTTTTAACCCAAGCATCAGCAATTCTGAGCTTCCGGCTGTTTTCTCATTTACCAAAATTCCGATCTTTTTAAAAGCTACGTGGTTTTTATCGGATTGAAACACATTTATATAGCCGTCGCGGTCAATAAGATAACCGGCATTGCATTCTCCCAGCAATACATCCAGCATTATGTTTACTTCATCCGATAACCCACCCGGATTATCCCTTAAATCCAGCAACAAGGTTTTGTTTTTGGTATTACTGAGGCTTTGAATATATTCAGAAAACTTTATCCCGCTTTTATTTGAGATATTTTTAATTTTTATATTTACAACATTTTCATCTTCTTTTGCTTCCATAAAGGAATTATCACTAAAATGAACGAGGCTCTCATAGTCACTGCCTGTTATAAATAAGGTTGAGGTATCCTCCGGGCTTTTAATAGCTTCAATTAGATTTTTTACATCGTCATGACTAAAACTATTCCGTTTCGCAATGAATGAATCCATTGCTTTTTTAAAATCATTGGCACCATCATAATAAAGATAATAATTTCTTAAAAAGTCTACTAATTTTTGACTTGAGTTCGTTGAAAGGTCATATTCAAGCTTTTGAATAAGATACCTCAGCAAGCTGTAATCTGCATAAACCACTTGCGCTTTTTCGGCATATTCCTGTGCTTTTGAATAGTCCTGAAGATTCTCATATTCAATTGCGATATAGGTCATTGTAACAAAATCATTAGCCGGATCCATTAAAAGGATATCTTTAAAAACCTTTATAGCGCTTAATGAATTACCCTGGTGTGACAAGCACCTTGCTTTTGTAAACATTATATTTCTGTCATCCGGAAAGCGTTTTAAAAATTCATCGGCAGCTTTAATACATTTCGTATAATTGCCCGTATTGAAAAGAGCATTCATTATCTGAATATGTGCTTCATAAAAATCAGGATCAAGAGTGATTGCCATGTTATAATATTCATAAGCCAAAGAGTAATCCTCCCGTGCAAATGCAACAGCACCCGCAAGGTTGTATGCTCTAACACTGTGATTGTTAACTGAGAGAACCGCTTTTGCCATCTCTTCTGCTTTATCTAAATTGCCCAGCTTAAGATAGTTCATACCTTGAAGTGTGAGAGCCTCAGTATCTGTCGGATTGAGCTTAAAATACTGCTCATATGTGGATATCGCTGCCTCATATTTTCTCTGATGGTATAGTGCATCTCCTTTATAAAGATATGCATCAAAAGCTTTGCTGTAAAAACTAATAGCGGTATCAAACAATGCTATGGCATCTTCGTATTTGCCCTCACTTAGCTTTTTCTTGCCTGCTTCAATATTATTCATGGCTCTGTTTTTATCATTAACAGATTGGAAAAGCTCGGGTGGCCTGTTCAAGTAAATACTGTTAAACAGGCTGTTAACAAATTGATACCTGCTTGTATATGACTTTTTATTAATTATGTCATAATAATAAATCTCAAGCTTGAGCTCTTCAATGTAATTGCTGTTTCTATCAATGGTAATTACCAAAGCTGCAGAATCAATGAAACAACCACTATAATCATAAACAAGCACTTCTGCTTCAAGAAGCTTGTTTATGAGCTCTGGAAAAGCACCTTTGCCACTAATTATATATTTCCCATATTCTGTTTTAAGACTGAGATTATTGGATAGCTCCTGTGTGGGTTGAATATAATCAAGAACAGTATATGGTTTTGTTTTACCTGATATTGGTGATTCTTTAATATTCCATTGGCTTTCATCAGCATTTCTGGAGTAAAGGAACATTTTATCAGTCCAAGTCTCAAGGTAACCTGCTTCATTTTCATGTTTGATATTTTGATAATATAAAGACTGAGTATTACTGATTTTGCTTTCGCTTGTTATAATGCTGTCGTTTTCTTTTCCTGAAGACGATATTTGGAGCATGCTAAGACTATCAAGCTGACCGTAAGCATTAGAAGCTTCAGTTAGTATATCCCTTATCTGATAATAATCATTTCCGTAAATTATTGAAAATGTTGATATGTTGCCTCCTAGGGAGCTCATTTTAAAGAAAAGCTCCTCTTGGGCGCCGCTGCCACGAAGTAGCGTATATAGAAGTGTTGAATTATTTATATAAATGCTTTTGGGAATATCGTTCTGCTTATATTCGTTTATTGTAAATAATTCGCTTCCGTCCTTTCTGCATTTTACTAACTGATAGCTGCTGTAGCTTTTTACTGCCATGTATATCCATGCATCGTCCATATTTATAGAAACAGGTACTTTATTTGTAATTATCTCAGGATTTCCGCCATTTATGGGTATACGATAAATACCTGAGTCATAATAAAATTCTCCAATGTAGCCTGGGTTTCCTAATGAAAGGTATAAAAAGTCTTTGTCTATAAGCTTAATCTCAAATATACTATCACCAAAATCCGATATGCTATTGGAGTTGTCATAAGGTGGTGTAGCATATAGTTTAGTCATCTCGGTTAAATCAGAGCCGTCAATTCTGGCTCGTGAAATTGTGTTACTCTTTAGATTCTGGAAATAAATCCATCCATTTTGAATAAGCCAGGATTTCGGATGGAAATTCCCACCACCTATAATTCTCTCTGTTACAGAACCGTCTGCTTTTGTACGGTAAAGAATTGTTTCTTCACCTGAATGGCTGTAGTAAACCCAATTATTAACTACCTGAATTGAATCAATGGGTGCATCTACAATAATCTCTTTCTCTTTGCTGTATTGATTAATGCGAAGGACTTTATTCATTCCTTTATCAATGCCTATGTAATAAACCCAATCATCGTAAATATGTAAGTCACATACTACATTGTCGGCAATCTTTTCAAGCTTTTTTGTTTCGATGTTTTCTTTAAGCAAGACGAAACCTTCCATAATATAATAATTCCAAACTTCATTTGCATAAAACTTTCCCCAGTTTTGATTATTTCCTGAATCGGTATTTTTGACTTCTTCATTAATAAATACGGTTTTTGTCGAATTTACCCAATCTACATTAGCCTTTAGTGCTTCACTTATAAAGCGTATCGGTACAAGTATACGTCCATTAATTCCTGCCGCAGGTACATCCATTAATATTGTTTTTCCATCAATCAGAGCTTTTGGATTGTCCAATTGAACCTGTATTTTTATACCCTTTTCTATGGTCACGATTTTTTCATTATTATCCCAATCCACAGTTGCGCCCATAGCTTCAAATACACCTCTTATGGGAACCATGGTGCGATTCTTTATAAAAACCGGCTGAGTATCAAAAACTATTTTAGTGTCATTTACATAAACATTAACTTCACCTGAAACTACATCGTATACAGCAAATACTGAACAAGATAAAAAGATTAATGAAATCAATATTAATAAAAAGAAAACAGTTTTCTTCACAACAATCATCCTTTCAGAAGGTGTAACGTGTGTTGCACAAAACGAGCAATGAAGGCGCTAAAGCACCTGCGTATATATATGATATCATTTTCCCTTTACAAAGTATATAACTCGTGTTTGTAACGATCGTTCTTAAACAGCTGGGTTAGTGTTCACAAGTAACTAGGAGTCCGCTTGGAAAGTCGGTTCTTGGCCTAAAACTTCGCAGAATTTGAGTTTTTTAAACGAAGCAATGCGGGTTTCAAGCCTTAAGAATCTGATATTTTTGAATAAATATGTGTTTCCGAGCGGATTCCTAGGCGTTTTACAATCAGAATGGCTGAAAATACGCAAAGAGGTGAAGTGACATCCGAGCTTCATTATAATAATTTTTTATCTTTACAATAAGCAGTTATGAAGTTATTATATATAGGGCGGTTAATGAATTGTTTATTTTGGGAAATACGATACTGTTATAATGTTACTTTTGAGTTACAAAACTAAAAAAAGGTTGAATCTACCATATAAATAGTATAATATTTACTTCATTCGAAATAACAATTTGTTTTCCATAAGGTGCATTACATTAAAAAGCATTACTTATATGATTTTTATTTGATGCAGTGAAATCAACAATACTGATTGGAGGGAGGGTCGTTTCATGAATATGCGTTTGGCAAGTAAAACAATTATAGTAGGGAAATCAAATATAACAAATATAGCAAGCATGACAAACATAACAAACATGACAAGTTTTATATATGAAGATAGTTTTTTTGCATGCGCAAAATATGGAAGAGACCTGCATTCCAAAAAGATACCCGTCATTTAGCTTTTCGTAAAAAAGTCGACGGGCTGCAGGTTCTTATGAATCTGTAGCCTTTATTTAACTCCGCAGCATTATATAAGAACCTGTCTCCATATTTTCAAGGAGGTTAACATGAAAAAAATCAGCTTAATGAAGCAATTTATGAAGAAGAATGTGCTTAGATATGTTATCGCAATTTTATTCTCCGGAGTTGCGGTTGTAGTCTCTATTTTCAACCCGCTAATCGTCAGCTTCACAATTGATTCGGTAATAGGTACGGAGCCTATGAATCTGCCTGAATGGCTGCTGCGGCTGGTTACAGACTTTGGTGGAAGAGAAGCCTTAGCTCAAAAGCTTTGGATACCGGGATTAATTTATATTTTACTGACTATATTGGGCGGTTTGTTCCAATACCTCAGAGGCCGTTGGATTTCCATTAGTACAGAGAATGCCGCAAAAAAAATCCGGGATACATTATACGATCATTTGCAGCACATGGAATTTGGTGAACACATAAAATCTCAGACCGGGGATCTTACACAACGCAGTACAACTGATGTTGAAACTGTGCGCAAATATTTGGCAAACCAAGTTCCTCAGGTTGGCGAAATTTTGTTCACCGTAATTTTAACGTTGATAGCAATGCTGCAAATTAATGTAAAGCTTACACTGTATTCTCTTTGCGTAATTCCTTTAATCTTCATAACCTCCATAGTCTTTTTTACCAAGGTTAAGAAGACTTCCAGACTTGTGGAGGAATCTGACTCCCAATTGCACACCACCCTACAGGAGAACTTAACAGGTGTCAGGGTTGTAAAAGCATTTGGAAGACAAAGCTATGAGATTGAGAAATTCAATGAAAAGAATGTGCAGCATAGGGGAAGGGTAAGAAAGCTATTGGCGCTTTTGTCATGGTACTGGTCTGTTTCTGACGCACTTTGTATGGCACAGGCAGCGATAGTATTATTTATATCTGTCAGCTGGGCTGCAAACGGAATTATTACTCTCGGAACTGTTATACTGTTTGCTGCTTACATAAGAAACTTGATTTGGCCAATAAGGCAATTGGGGCGTGTTATTTCCGATATGGGTCAAGCATTTGTCGCTCTGGACAGGATAATTGAGATCCTGAATAAGCCCTCGGAACCACATGATACAGAAGGATTGACTCCTGAAATTAAAGGAAATATTGAGTTTGAAAATGTTTCTTTTAAATACCCTGACGGAACAGAACCTTTAAGAAATTTATCTTTTACGGTAAAACAGGGTCAGACTGTTGGAATTTTAGGGCCAACAGGATGTGGAAAATCATCCTTAATGCATCTTTTAGTTAGATTGTTTGAGTATCAGCATGGAAACATTAAGATTGATGGACATGAGCTGAAGGATATAGATAAAAAGTGGCTGAGAAGTAATATTGGAATAGTTCTTCAAGAACCTTTCCTGTTTTCGAAGTCTATATTAGACAACATCAAGCTGTCGAATCCGGATGCCGGCATTGAAGAAGTTGAAAACGCGGCTAAAATCGCTGCCATTCATGATTCCATAACATCCTTTGAAAAAGGATATGAAACACTGGTTGGAGAGAGAGGGGTTACTCTGTCCGGAGGTCAGGTGCAGCGTGTTGCGATTGCCCGGACTGTTTTAAAGGATCAACCGATTCTTATTTTCGATGATTCTTTAAGTGCAGTTGACATGGAAACGGATATATTGATAAGAGACGCACTGAGAGAAAGAAGTAAAGGTGTTACTACTTTTATAATTTCTCATAGGATTAATACGCTTGCACAGTCAGACTTCATTATGGTACTCGATAATGGCCAAATCATTCAGCAAGGAACGCATAGCGAGCTTGTTAATGAAGGTGGCTTATATGCCAGGATATGGGCAATTCAAAGCTCAATGGAAGTGGAAGGGGTGAATTAATTACATATGAATGGATTTCAAGAAGAGGTATTCTCTAAAGGCTTTAATTTAGAGCTTTGGAAAAAGTTTATCCGTTATGCAAAGCCCTACAAGGGAAAGCTTGCATTTTTGAGCCTTCTCATGGGAATGCTTGCAGGGTTTGATGCGCTAACTCCTTTACTGCAGGGTTATGCTATTGATAATTTTATCATGCTAAGAACAACAAACGGCACTTTTGCATTTTTTGCCGTTTATGCGTTAATGATTGTTGTGCAGACGATTATTGTAAAAAAGATGATTTACTCAGCGGGCATTGTGGAAACAGGGATATGCTATGATATCAGAAAAGCTGGCTTTGAGCACCTTCAGACACTTTCGTTTTCATATTACGATACTACGCCTGTAGGTTGGATGATGTCCAGACTGACATCAGATATCTGGAGGTTGGGCAACACACTGTCATGGGGTTTGGTTGATTTTTCTTGGGGTATTTTCATGATGGTTGTTGCGTCTGCAGTAATGCTAATTCTCGAATGGAAGCTGGCGCTATTGTCATTTATGGTTGCTCCTGTGCTTTTTGTGGTTAGTATATACTTCCAGAAAAGAATATTGCAAAGCCATAGGGATATAAGAAAAAATAACTCGTTGATCACCGGAGCTTTTAATGAGGGGATCCAAGGAGTAAAGACGACTAAAACCCTTGTGCGGGAAGCTGGAAACCTTAAAGATTTCCAGGTGCTTACCAGTGAAATGAACCATAAATCTGTAGCTGCAGCATCTTTCACCTCAATTTACATGCCGATAGTTATATTTCTTGGCAGTATCGGCGCGGCGCTTGTTCTGTGGAAGGGTGGAACCCGTGTTATGATTGGGGACATCAGCTATGGTACATTGACAATATTTATTTCGTTTGCTATCCAGTTCTTCTATCCAATAAGGGATATGGCAAGAATTTTTGCGGATTTGCAATCCTCACAGGCATCTGCGGAGAGAGTAATGTCCTTATTGGAAACAAAGCCTGATATTGCTGATAATGGTGAGGTACTAGAAAAATACGGTGAAGACAACAGAGATGCATGGCCGGCAATGGTCGGTAATGTCGAATTTGAAAATGTTTCGTTTGCTTATAAAACGGGAGAAAAGGTTTTAGAAAACTTTAACCTTTCGGTAAAAGCAGGTGAGAAAATTGCACTGGTTGGCGATACAGGTTCAGGCAAAAGCACTATTGTAAATCTGGCATGCAGGTTTTACGAGCCTACAAGCGGTCAGATACTAATAGATGGAAATGATTATGTCAAAATGCCTATGCTTTGGCTGCATGAAAACCTTGGGTATGTGCTTCAAACGCCGCACCTTTTTAGCGGAACTATTAAGGAAAACATAGTATATGGTAAGCTTGATGCGTCAGAAGAAGATATTATAAGGGCAAGCAAGCTTGTTAATCTGCATGAAATAGTAATGAAGATGGAGAAAGGCTATGATACTTCTGTTGGTGAAGGCGGATCCCTTTTGTCAACCGGTGAAAAGCAGCTCGTATCTTTTGCCCGGGCTATTATTTCAGATCCGGCAATATTTGTGCTGGATGAAGCAACCTCATCCGTTGACACTGAAACCGAGCATCTGATACAGGATGCCATAGCTAACATTCTGAAAAAAAGAACAAGCTTTATTATCGCTCATCGTCTTTCAACAATTCGTTCTGCTGACCGGATACTCGTTATAAGGGACGGAAAGATTATTGAAGAGGGGAGCCATAATGAGCTGCTGGCGAAAAAAGGACACTATGCGAAGCTATATACGAGCCAATATACCCTAATGCTTCAGAACGAGAAATCATAAACCTCAAACATATTACTTTTAAATCATCTATGAGAACATGAAATCGTAAATAGGGTGCGTTCCAATGTGGACGCACCCTTTTTGGTATTTATCAAATGCCCTAAGACCCCTGCCTCTATAGGCGGGGGATAAACCGATTTCT
>ENA-UOOK01004187-UOOK01004187.1-fermentation-metagenome-genome-assembly--contig:-NODE-4187-length-15699-cov-7.031194_pt1 | contig 15699 bp, 12 predicted proteins | sample MGYA00245777_ERZ724023 | MGnify/ENA primary metagenome ERZ724023 (study PRJEB28704, sample SAMN03018312) | fermentation metagenome | biome: anthropogenic terrestrial biome; feature: soil; material...
TGACGGATTTGTCGATGTTAGCTTGAGCTTTTTGGGACATGGCTAATGCGTTTTTTTCACCATCGTTGATGATCTTATCTCTTTCCTCCAGGATCTTTTCTTCACCTACTTTAAAAGAGTCTTGTGCAGCTTTATGTGCATCAATTTCGGCCTGTTTCAGGATCTCCCTGGACTCGGCCCTAGCATCGGAGATGTGCTTGTTTTTGGAATCAACGGCTTGATCAACCATTGATTTAGCACTCTCTTCCGCTTTTTTTATTTCGGATAAGATTTCATTTTTAGCCATGTGAATCTCCGTCTCTCAAAATTTAATATATAAATTAATAATTAAAAATCCCTACTCCAATGGAGGTAGTTAACAAATCCTTCGCGAAAGAACTATATAACAGCTTCGGTTTTATCGAAGATGATGAGAATAACTATGATGATTATTCATGATATATATAAGTTACAGGATATTCTTAAGAAATTAAAAAATATAAATAACAAAATATATGGTAAAAATCCAAAAGATTAAATATAACAGTAAAAAATAATTAAATAGAAACTGTAGAATATAATTAAATGGAAAAAAAAACAAAGTCTGCCTTAACAAAAGAAGAACGGGGTCATGAAAATAACATTTTTGAACTAATAATCAGGAGACGATTAAAAGATCAGTTTAGAATTAAATATGAGTTTACAGATGTTATGTAAGACATAGTAAAATAAATTGCAAATTTAGGTCCTGCCATAAAACACATGCAATCCAGTCTGTCAGAAGTAAGGAACTTAAAGCCAGTTTAAAAAAGAAAATAACAAATATATTAAGAGTAAGGAATAGTACAATAGTAATAAACATACGATGTAGAATCGGAAAATACGGGCTTATTTTCGTATAAGTATAATTATTATTTTAGAAAGATTTGTATCTTTTTTTAAATAAGTCCTTTAGTTCGGAACTTATTGTACAATTCCCAAAATGCAAATATTCCTGAGAAATCACAGGTTAAAAAGCACTTTTTCAGGGCAAGAGCCAAGGACAAGGACCCCAGTGTTAAACAAAATTTTAGAAAGAAAATGTAAAAATAATTATATTAAAAATATCACTTCGGGTTTAAAAACATGCAAAAATACGAAAAATGTGAAGAAAAAATAAGGATAAAAAATTGAGATCAGAAGAACCATCGATAAAGGAAAAGGCAGTAAAAGTAAAATTCCTTTAAAAATATAAAAGGAATATTACTTCAGCCTGTAAGGAATTCTGGCTCCTTTAGGGATGGTATGAATATACTTCTTTCTGAAATCCGGATTTCGCATCATGCAGTAAGCTGCATCATCTTTCTTGTAAGCACTGTGTTTTCCCATACGCTTCCAGATAGTTTCCAGAGGCTCTTCACATATATTTCCAAAAGAGAGTGGGGTGTATGCGCAGGGCATGACCTCTCCGTCAGAAGCAACATGCATCCAGCGTCTGCCAGCAAAGCATCCGAAAAGCTCGGGACCCATAAAATAGGGAAAAGCTGTGACTCTGGGGCCATCAGGTTTGCTGTTCATAGTTTTCTGGAACGCCTGAAGCCTGGATACGTCTTTATCGCTTATTACTTCATCCTCATGTTCCATCCAGCGCCCTACTGCAATGATCTCATAGATTGACATCTCTTTCATATTAAGGTCGGCTGCCAGGGAATAGAACTCTTCAAGGTCATCTATATTATGCGGAGAAACGACAACAAACATGTCAGTAAGGATTCCGGCAGAATCCGCGTTTTTAATTCCTTCAATTGCATCTTTGTATGCGCCGCTCCGGCCTCTGATACGGTCATGTTCGGCTTCAAAAGGACTATCCAGACTTATCATGGCAGCGTACAGGCCTGCAGCTTTAAGTGCCTCTGCACGCTCTTCTGATAGCTTGAAGCCAGAAGTAAAACATGTGGCAATTGCTTTTGTCTTGTCTACCCTTGAGACCATCTCAACGATGTCGTTTCTGAGCATTGTCTCTCCGCCGTCAAATGAGACAAGATAGGTTCCAAGTTCAATGCTCTGGTCCACAACATTGCAGATTTCTTCAAGCGTCAATTCTTTTTCAGGCTTTATGTCAGCTGCTCCGCAGTGAATACAATTGTTTGGACAGCGGGCGGTAATCCCTATTGAAAATTGGTCCGGGACACGTTTTTTCCTTATGGCTGCAATTTCTGCGCTTATGACCCGGCTGAACACAGGACCTGGGATAGGGGGAATCCAGGTAGAAAATATAATCTCGTCTTCGTTTATTGAAATGGGTTTTTCTTCTGCAAAGATATCGTTTATACGTTTCAGAAAGGGTTTTGCAAGATGGGAAAGAGGGCCTTCTGCGTCGAGCACCATCTTTTCATTTTCGGTACTGGCGTTTACCTTAATCACCGGACTATCATATACTCTCATGGATACACCTGATAAAGTTAGTGGCAAAAGCTGGAGCCTGCCAGGGCTTTTAGTAAGAAATTAAACAGCATCATTTTGATAATATATACATAGAAGTTCGGCAGAACCAATTTATTTTTCAGGACAGGTGAAGGTTTGTTAGAGGTCCTCAAGCATGTCTACGGTTATATAATCGGTAATCTGGAAAAGCTTGTCCCTTGCCGGGCATGCTCTGAATGTCGAGAGGGTCTCTTTTGCGGCACCAATGTGCAGCTTTACACAGTCCATTGACTTTTTCAGGGCTTCTTCCTTTGACATGCTTTTCATGTAGATGTGCGGCAGGGTTTCAGATGTGAATTTAGACTCCTTGCCCTCAACTATCTCAAGAAACTCAAGGATATCGTCAACAATCTGATATGCAGTTCCAAGGGAATTTCCAAAAAAGCTGAAACGTTCGGCAAGCGCATCATCAGCTCCGCCCGTATAAGCCCCTATGGATGCGCTGATTGCGAATAAAGAAGCTGTTTTTTTATAAATGCACTTAAAATAATCGCTTTCTCCAAAGATATCATCGTCAAGCTTCAGGTCAAGGACTTCCCCTTCCGCCATATCCATTCCTGCCTTTCCGAAATCTTGAACCACTTTATCTCCATAAGGAGAAATGAAAGCAATTGATTTTGCAATAAGATAGTCTCCACAGAGCAGGGCTCTGGCAGGTCCGAATTTCTCAGGAGCAGAAGGCAGGTTTCTCCGGATAAGTCCCTGGTCCAGCAGGTCATCATGAATTAAAGAGGCCGAATGCATCATTTCGACGGCAAGGGCTGCATTAAGGCTCCGGGAATATGAGCCTGAACAGATCTCGCTGACCAGCAGGAGAATGATTGGTCGAATTCTTTTTCCTCCGGAATTACAGACATGCTCAACCATTTTTTTTAAACCGGAGTCCTCTATCAGGGCAATCGAGTCTTTAATTCCGGCCTCTACATATCTGTATTCTTCCCATTCTTCAATATTCATTAATATAACTCCGTGTACTTTGACGGGCATCCTGTAATTATCTTGTTCGCCTCAAATGTTGATTCGGAAACTTTGTCCCACTGATGGTCACCTGTTTTCCTTCAGCAAGATTGAAAGGAGTTTTCCTACATAATCCACATGTATCTTAAGGTTTTCATCGTTTTCATCATTTAGGTCTAATGATATAATGCCTGAATGATATAATGCCTGGGCCTTTTTAAGGCTCCTGTCCTCTACAACTCCCATGAAACTTATTATTCTGCCCGGAGTAGCCCTGAGGACCAGAGAGAAGCTCAGATACTGCAATGTATCCTTTCGAGGAGTCGGCTCAATATAACCCGATAAGGGATACACCAGCAATAAAAGCAACTGCAAGCAATGATTTCTTTTTTATTCACGCTAAACCTCGTATAACTCAATAATTACATTAACCTTTTGTTAAGCTCTACATATGTCTTGAGCAGCGAGAGGAGGTACGCAAATATAAGTATCATAGGTATCCAACTTATTGAAAATGCCAGAGTAAAGGGTTCCGTTTTAGACCATTTCTTTGCATTATCAGTATCTTCAGCCCGCCCGGAGCCAGGGCAGCATAAGAGAAGAAAGCTGGTTTTGAAAACTTATGTCTAGCTCTATATAAGAGTATATATTCCTTATCAGAGAAACGAGATTTAGAGGATAAAAGCAGGAAAAAATAAGACTTAACGCAGAAAAATAAGACTTTTATCTCAACAGTTAAAATAATAATATTGATTTTGCCCTTAAGAGAAGAATATTGTTATTACAGTGAAAATATAATATCCAGAAATTTATAAATTGATATTTTTACAAAGCAAATTGATTAAAGTTAAGTGATTTCTTTCAAAATGTAGCAAAAAAAGGGATTATTAGCCAGAAAAGTCACTTTAACAGGAATAAAATACATTGTATAGTTAAAGATATGTTTAATAGAATTTACTCAAGATTGTTCGTGTTTAAGATTCGATTTTTTCAGCATACAGGGTTAACAATAAAATAAAACTTAGGGAATAATATTAAGATATATATTGCAAATAATAATTCTAAAGACAATTAACATAATCCTGTGTTATTACCAGGTTTCATTACAGGGTTTCATTACCAGAAAATGCGGGTTCAAAATATTGACCGTATTAACCGGTTGACCGGAGCCGCACATAATTGAGAAAAAGTATTTTTAAGAGCTGAATTAAAGAGCTGAACCGAAACATCCATTAAAAAAACCGAGAAATTATATTAATGAAAAGGGAAAATACCAGAATAATCCATGAAGATATAGGGAAACAGGTGATTTCAAGCGAAAACATTATATTTGACAAATACCTCTAGGGTGTTGCAGTTTGCGTTGATGGTCTAGCGGCTATGACTTGGGCCTTCCAAGCCCAAAACCCGGGTTCAAATCCCGGTCGGCGCATTTAACCTTTTTCAGTTAGTTTTAAATCATCTTTTTTCTCATTTTACCACAGAATAAAGACAACATTAGTGCGAGGGTTGCCCAGCCAGGTCAAAGGCGATGGGCTTAGGACCCATTTTCGTAGGAATTCGTGCGTTCGAATCGCACCCCTCGCATATTCTTTTTGGGGATATAGGGATCTCGAATTTTTGAAAAACCCTTTAATCAAACCATGTTCACGATTTCTTTCTTAATGGAATGATAACATTTTTCAAATATCTCCTGGGTTCCGCTGACCTCAAATGTACTGTATCCAAACAGTTTTGCGTATTCCTCGATTTTTTTCATCGATGTCCTTTACATATGTAAGACTTGTATTGACTTTTGCAACCCTTGAATATCCTGCGAGGTCATTGATCATTTTTACCATTTCCAACGCCTTTTCAGGATTAGAATGAAGTTTATTGATGTTTAAAAGTTCTCTCCATGAACTTGCATACATAGGTGTAAAGAAGAAAGCAGGCTCTTTACTATGGGTTTTAAGCAATTTGAGGTAGTTTGCACCACCGCCTACCGTTGCTCCGATGCAGTCATCTACAACTCTTTCATCATCCCTTAGTATCCGCACTGTACAACCATTTTTTACCAGGCAGAAGTCTTCTTCCACCTCCCCCAGAACATTACCACAGAGACCGTAAAAAATGAGTATCCCATTAGAGAATGGAATCATTTCCCTGATATTTTGATAGACTTCAGATTTCAATATCTTTGGTGCTGCATGAAGTCCAAGTTCCATGAGGTTAACTACAACAGTGAGTTCATCCTTGTCTATATTATTAAGTGCCTTTGGTAGCTTTTCGAACGGAACAATGTCATAACAGATGTGCTGTTCATCTAGTTTTTCTGTAAATTCAGAGATATTCCCATTTGCTACAATTAAAATTCTCTTTATTTGAGAATCGTTTGCAATAAGCCAAATTATTTCATCCTGAAGTATATTACAACCTACTATACTCAAAACAGTCATTTTTCTCCCATTTAGAGGAGAATAGTACTATAATATGTACTTAAAGGTTAGAAAAATAAACATAGTATATCCGCAGTATAGAATAATGCCCTTTTGATCCAATAAATTTCAATTTCTCATCAAGACCCTCAAAACTTCCAATTTACTCCCTCCTCTGGCTTAAACGTTCAGGGTCGCAGGATCAGAGGTCTATAAAAGATATTAATCAAAAATTTCGTCCTTCCTTTCCTCTTTAGACTCTAAATTGCCTTTTAAAAACCCGAATTTTATCAGCATCTTTTCAACATAAAGCCAGAAGAGTCCGACCATACACCCTATAAGTGCGCCTGCCAGCACATCAGAAGGGAAATGAACGCCGATAAATATCCTGCTCAGGCTTATCGTAACAGCAAAAACCCAGACTAAAAGTTTGAATTTTCCTGCCCTCGGAGACAGAAACACAGCCGAAGCAAAGGACATAAGAGAATGCCCGCTTGGCATCGAATATCCTGTGGCAGAGGTCACGAAACGGACATCTTCAGGCCTTGGGACTGCGAAAACAGGCTTAAGAGCCATTGCTAAAGCCCAGGAAGATATAAGCAGGGCAAGAAAAAGTATCGTTTCCTGCCTGCCTCTGAAATAATAGAGAGCAGCAACGATGAGGAAAAGAAGGTAATCGAATTGAAGGCTTACAAACATCATAAATGGGTCCAGAAAGGAATAAGAGTTCAGAAGTGTCAGGATGTAGTAGTCAAACTGAGAAACAATTGACAGGCAGGATCACTCCTTAACTTCCCCGGATACCCATGCTAAAGCCGATTATCTTAAAGCCAATTTCTTTAAGCCAGGTTATGTTTAAAAGCCGGTTATCTTTAAGCCGGGTTATGTTTAAAGCAGATTATCTTAAATCCGATGATCTTTAATTGATCAAGTCTTCTTTCGGATAGAGATTATTTTCGGACCTGAACTATTTATTGTTATTATAACGCGGTTATTATTTATATAACGCAGATTTCGCACATCGGATTTTTACAGAGGTTTTCTTGCATAGTACCTCTCTGAACTGGAATACTCAACGATTTTTCCATTTTCGAGTAATGATATGGAACCATGCCCGCAGCAGACAAGACATTTCTTGCCCTTTTTTACAAGTTCGGAATCGAGTTCCTGTATAAGAGAAAGAAGAGCGTTTCGTTCCTCTTTTGCAAGGCTGCTGTCCACATTTACCGAGGTCATGAGGTAATCAGCCAGTATATTATACTCCGTCCTCTCAGGGCTCAAACTCCTGAAATTAATCACTGCGTCCTGAGGGAAAAACAGTCCTTCTTCAGGGCAGAGGTAGAAGATCTCCCCATGCATATGTCCTCCCAACCCCTGAAGGACTTCAAAATTCATGTCTCCTATCCTGAAACGGGCAACAACAGGAAAAGCCCCTCTTTTCTCGGTTTCTTTACCCTGAGATGAAATATCCGGGAAAAGGATTACATTTGAAGGAGGAGTGAACCTTGAAAAGAGGTTAATCATTTTTGTATAGACTTCTTCCAGGATGCATCCCTGACTGCTGGACCCATAAGCCCTGCTGGTCTCCCGCGTAATTTTTAAGGTTTCACGGTTGAGGTAAGAAGGAGCTGAATAAAAACCTGCAGCTCCGCAGTGGTCAGCATCTGCATGAGTAATGTATATCCTTTTAAGCAGGCTCAGGTCCCCAAGCCCGTAGTGCTGGAGCATATTCACGACATCAGGCTGGTATATCCCATAGCCGGTATCAATCATGACCCTCTCGTCAGGGGTATCGAAAAGGTAGATATTTCCTCCGCAGGGGAGCTGGAAGCAGAAAAGTTCAATTCCGTCCTTGACCCTGACCCTCTGCACATCGGCATAAAACCCTTCTTTTGAGGTCCGGCTCAGAGTATCTCCGACCTTCAGTATGTTCTCAAAGACCTCGACAGGGTCTTTCTGCAGGTTTGAGAGCTCCTGAGCGATATGGTTGATATCATGCAGAAATTTCATTAAAAATGCATCTTCTGCATTTCCGAGATAGTACCTCAATTTCTGGGCAAGGCGCAGATAAAAAACAGTATCATCAAGCTTTTCACCTGTAGTATCATACTCAACAATCTCAAGCCTGTACTTTGATTTGAGCTGGTTCAGGAGAGTATCTATAAGGTCGGCGTTTTCAATATTCAGGCTCACGACAAGCCTTTCGGGGTGCTGCCCCCTATCATCGAAATCAAGGTAAGTAATATTCGCCCCTGAAGACGTGGTATGGTTCAGGAAATCGAATAAAGCTCCAGGGCAGTTAGGGAGATACACATTGAATTTAAGAAAAGCCACAGGCTGCAGAGAGGTCTGGAGGTAGCCTATTCTTTCCAGCTCCTCATGAATTTTTTCATAAGCCTGTGAAGTGGCCGTCACCTCAAAAAAGACTGTGTTCCTGTCTATCCTCCGGTCATACTGTATCCGGTTGATGTTTCCTTCATACCGCGTAATAATCTCGGCTGCCCTATGCAGCGTTCCGGACTTATCAGGCATGGAGGCTATAAAAGAGAACTGTTCCATGAAACATCCCCTGATCAGATAAAACCGTTTTTCTGATAATTAAAATAAAATCCTGCCTTACTTTAAACTTTCCTGTTTATGTAAGAGCTCATCCCAAAACCAAGTTTCTTTTTTAATCAATAAAGTTTCAGAACTATTTACTATGAGAAGAAGCTCGATTGATTATTCCAAATTTAAGGCTCAGGAAAGTAATTTTGAGTTTTGTGATCAGTTTATGAGCTCATCCCAAAACCAATTTTATTTTCATATCAATAAAGTCTCAAAACCATTTTCATGATCTGAAACTCGATTGGTCGTGTGGAATTTGAAATCCTAAGATGCGATTTTATGTTTTGGGATAGGCTCTATTATAATTAGAATGAAGTTTATTTATAAGACGTGATGGAGTAAAAATGGAATGATTAAAAAAATTATTACGAAGTATGTAATACCAATTGTTATTACAACCATTATTTTATTAGTATATTCTTATTCTGTAAATGGTTTCCCCGTTGTTCACGAACTGAACAAAGCTAATATCGTATCTGTGCAAATTATGCAGGGAAGCGAAGCTATTACTCTCACTAATGATGAAGATATTGAGCAAGCTGTGAATCTTGTAAAAATATTAACTTTTAGATTTGGAGAAGCTAATGGCGGACCTGCAGATACGACCTGCACGTTTTATCTAAGAGATGGTTCAAAAATAGAAATAGGAGCAAACAATGATACCATTTTTAAAGATGGCAGGCAATACGTTGGTGGGAATGATTCATGCCGACTTTTTGGAAACTTAATGCAAGCTATTTTCTTCTCGGAAACGCTGCAGGATGGAAAACTGTATAATTAATGAATTCTGTCTTCCGTTCTTCTGCTATTTATAATTTTCAACATAATATTTCTTTTGGGATAGATCTAAAAAAGAGGTCGTCCCACGCTACATCGTTGATATTTTGGTATTAGAACTACCGGCATGGTTATTGAGTTCATTTTTACTGTGTGCCCGTTAGTTCAAACCTTGCGCGGTGAATGAAATGAAAGAACGTGGGACGCCATTTATAGGCATTTCGAAATAATCAACCAATTAATCGGGGAGCTCCAAAAAAAGAAGAATTTAAGAAAATAATAATTAGGTACTCAATAATAGTTCAGCGATCAAGCACAACAGCCCGGAGCCCAAGAGATTCAAAAACTCCTTTTATCTCCGAAAGAGGATTCTCTTTCCTGTAAAAGAGATGAGATTTGCAGGCACAGTCCGTGCACCCGAATCCCGGAGCTGAATCTCCCCCGAGCCTGTATGCAATTTCGCACTCAAACCGGTCAGGAGTGCTGGCGCAAACTGCCCAGGATAATTTGAACGAAGGATTCAGATGTAGATAATCCACATGCCACCTGGGATTCCTGTCCTTTCTTAAAGAAAAATCAATATGCCTTTTTACTCGCTTCATGCCCCCGGAACCGAGAGCTGAACCCACATAAATGTGAAAGCCTTCTGAAAACGAAAAAGTGCCCTTTTTCCCGACCTCTATTACACAGTCCCGGTTTTCAAATAACAGGCAATAAACCCCTTTTTCGGAAAAATCCATTTCAAGACCTCGATTTCTTAAGACCTCAAACTGTTTCAGGAAATCTGGTGCTTGTTTTCGGAAACCTCAAGGTACTTCTTAATAAGAGGAGCTACCATTTCCTCCAGCAACCCTCTTTCATTCAGGGCTTCAATCCAGGAAACCGGAACTGCTTCGATTCCAAACCTTGCCCCGATAATTCCGCCTGCAACACTGGCCACCGAATCCGAGTCCCCTGTTATGTTAACTGCGGTCTGGACTGCTTTTTTATAATCATCAGGATAACGCAAGATGCAGAAATAGGAAAGTGCAAATGTTTCATCTGCATACCAGCCCTGCCCGATTTTCTTGAGAGCCTCTTCATCGCCCAAATTACTGTGAGCAAGTTCATAAGAGCCTTTGAGAGCTTCCGTAAATTCATCAGAGATTCCTTCCGTTGCCTTGAGAAGAGGTAAGAACATATCTTCAGGAGCTACCCCATCAAGAGCCAGTTTCACGGCATAAGCCCCTGCAACCGATGCTGCATCAGCAGCCGGATGGGTGTGAGTAATCCTGCCGGAAAGTGAAGCTGCATCAATCAGTTTTTCAGGATCGTTTCTAAAAATGAAGCCAAGAATTCCAGCCCTCATGAGGCTTCCGCACGTTTTAGATCTAAGTCCTGAGCTGCTCCAGTGAATTCCGTCCCTGAGTTTCAGGGCTGCACCCCTTGTGGTTGCTCCTGCTCCAAGGTCAGGCTCGTCCAGCCAGAGGACAAGCGATTCTGCAATTTTATCCATAAGCCCGGGAAGTTTAAGTTCCGCCCCTTCAAGGAGCCCTCTGGCAAGCACAAGCATTAACTGAGTGTCGTCGGTCCAGGGAGAATCAGGTGGGACCTCAAGAATCCCCTGTTCTCCGTATTTCTCCTTTATCAGCTCAAGGGTCAGGTGTTCTACAGGGCGGCCCAGAGCGTCAGCACAGGCTGTGCCGAAGAGGTAGCCACGGAGTTTTTTTTCGATATCTTTAATCTCTTGCGTGTTTCCTGAATTCATGGTTTCAATTCCATAATTCAAACGAGAAATGAAACTATCATGTGTGTAAAATTTTTATCTATATAGGATTGAATTAGTAAATTATATTAAACTGTTGTTTCCTTGGAGGTGTAAATTCCAAATTTTGAATGTATAAGTAGATTATATAATTTCTAGAGCCTTATAGAAAACCTGCCTTTAGCTTAAGGTGCTTTAATTGTGTATTATTTATTAGAAACTAAATTCAGCAGAATGATCTAGTGCTTCGATTCCAAAGTGAATTCCTTATTTATTGAGAAAATCCATGATTATTGAACAGATCAAAACCCCAAGTTTTATGAGCCAACTCCGAACCACAGTACTAGCATTATTTAAGAGGAATTTTCTCCAATAAAGGTTCGTGTGTATGACCCATTACATAAATTTTCTTGTTTTTCTGTAGACACAGGCGAGCAGCATACTGAGTGCAGATATATCTCCGGGAAGGAAGTCCAAATATCAAACATTCTAAATCTCGGAAAGGCTCTTCCAAATTTCTTGACTCGGGATGACAGAATCCAAATAGAGCAGCTGCCCAACCGATTATAGCATTTGGATCTTCATTAAATACATCACTTTGATGACCATGTTCCGCCCAAACTCCTGTTGATTCAAAGTGATCTGAAACTTTTTCATGCTTCCATAAAGGTGTCATCCTGTAACTGTCATGGTTTCCATAGACGAATCGGGTGTTAAGGTCTTCTGTTCCATTGACGAGCAAATCGATTGCCTTACTTGTGTATTCTGATGTTTCAGTCAGGGTCTCGTTTCTCCAGAACTCCAAAAAACTCTGAGTTGCAGGATCTGAATACATTTTTTGTGGGTCTATGGTATTGAACGCTCGTTTTAAACCAAGCCAGAAGTCGTAGAGATCTCCTAACTGAATAAGCGTTGCTAATATTGATCCTTGCTTCTGGTAATCCTTTAGCAAATTTATAAATTCATATAAATCTCTCCCAGCGTTCTGGAAAATATCTGCACCTTTCTTTTTTCCATCTCCGTGATATAGATTGAACCAATAATATGCATCATTTCCTGTGATTTCATTATTGTCATCCCATTTATTGAGATTCTGAGGATCCAGTAGTACTTTCAATATAATTTTCAACATTACTATGATATGCGCGTTATTCAATTTGATATTCTGACTGTTGTCCAAACTATTAAGCTGCTGGGGTTCGAAGGAGTTTTCGATGCTTTTATCCATTAATTGCATTATTTTTCCTCCTTCTAACGATTCTCCAAAGATTTTTTTCACTAAATCTTTTATTTTTTTAATATCTGTCACAGATCTAAGCTTTTTGACTTCAGTAAGAAATGCAACCAAATTTTTCTCTTTCTCCCCATTTTTCGTAATAATCTCACCATTGATATCAAGTCTCCCACGAGGCCATGCCCATGTAATGTCAATTGGGTTCGCATCTTGAAGGTATGTTCTATTACAACAGTTCATAATTGGGGCATGAATATCGCCCAAAAAAATGAGAATCTCATCAGAACTTGGCACTTCAGCTATTCCATCAGCACAAACCAAAGCATTTACAACGGTCACAGGTCCTAAACTAGTAGATTCTGAAAGTTTGTCAAGCAATGGTATCAGTAGCTTAGCTTCTGGATAATTTAGCACTTCTTCGCTTATCTTCCCTAGATAACGGTTTACTGAGGAATTAGGATTTTCGTAGTTACAGAGAATTGCAACGGAGCCACATACGAGTCCAAAATTACGTCTTCTAGTCCATGCGTCCCCGGTGTCTTTATCTCCCCCCCACCTTCCTACATCCATGTAAAGGAATTGATTAGTCTCTTTGTTTCTAGGTACTACACCTTCTTTCTGATCTGTGGAGTCAAACGATTCTGCAGTCATCTTTCTGGATTGTAAATCCGAATTATGCTTGATAATCTTCACATTATCATTATGCCTTATAGTTTTATAGTTAGTTCCTAATGGAAATGTGTAGTTTGCTTCACCTGTGCTCATTACAGTATTCCTCCTTGATTGATTAAGTCTAGCAAAAAGTAAATTCAGTCGGTTAAACATTTAGGATCCTTATTCAATGACTTTGAAACAGGGACAATTTTTTTAAGCCAAACTCACTCTGTTCAAAAATTTAACATTTGTCCTTTTTATTAACTGGCACGGCCATAATTCACGAAAAGAGATAGGTTTTTAAGTTAAAATTCGAATTAAAGAGCTTCAGTTATCTAGTTCTAATTTTTGGATGCCGTAAAATATCCATATTTTGGGCTGCTAAAAAATGAGGGTTTGGAAAACTTGTAACCAGAAAGATTGCAGCTATCCATCACCTTTAAGCGGTTTATTTCAGATCTCTTAAAATAGAATCGTCTATCTGAAGTTAAATACACTGTGGGCAGTTGCTTACAGCACATAAAATAGCACCAGGGATATTACCTGTAGTTAGATTTACTGCACATGGTGCACATTTAGTGAGTAAACACCCGATGTTAACAGAGGAGTTTACGCCGGCCTCGATTCTTGCTGTACTAATATTTCTCATAACAGGTTTTGCCTGAATTGGTATTCTCATAACAATTTCCTCCTTAGTTCTGACTTCTGGCAGCTATGAGGAGTCCATACTTTTGGTTACCCAAAATGAGTATTTGGATAGATTCAACGAGACAGCCAAAGCTATCCATCACCTCTAAGCAGCCTTTTTCACATATTTTTCCAATAATCAGTGGCGGGGATTCATGCTAAAAAGTACGAACATCTACCGCTCACTTTGCTTGTATTAGGACTATCCACAAGTACAGGTCATTATTCTGTAAATCTTATGGCTGACCTGGCATGCAAGTAATTAAGTTGTGACTGCATTTTCCTTAATATTTACACATATTCATGCAGAGCTTCCATGCAAGCCCTTGTTTTTCGGAGCATAGATCAGAACAATCAGATTGACTTATTCCTGCCTTGATCTTCACAGTACTGATCTTTCTCATAACAGGTTTAGCTAGTACTGGTGGTTTCATCGTAATTTCCTCCATATTTCTTTCGTTGACTTCCCATAAACGGAGCTATTTTATCGCCATGTAGGCGAATATTTGAAATAACATGTTCCTGAATTATCACTCTCCTCGTCATTTACAACTATTGTAATATAATGGGTGCCATCCCAGGTGACGAAATTCTAGGATGGCACATAAACAAATAGTTCCGATTTAGTATATCGACCAAGAACGCAAATCTCCAATTGAAACCGGTACCACGTCACTAACATCGATAGTAAAGCGGTATACCATTCTTGCGACTTCTTCACGATGGAGAGGATCAAAGAATGTCAGCTTCACATCCCAGCAATCCGAATCTGGTCGACAAATAGAGCTTTTTTCTGTTTGAATGATATCCAGCACCATTCCTTTTTCAATCGCATCTTTAAAAACATCCGCAATCTGATACGCGTTTGTTGCGGCAAAGTTGAGTGCCCTCTCCGATGAAGCCCTGCCCATGTTCATCAACTCATAATACACACGCTCCATGAAGTTACGAATATCAGTTCCCTCCTCATCGGAAAGTTTGAACCCAACTCTTAAATCTTCAATCAGGACTTTTATAGACCAGCTAAATATCCCCCTCAATTGCGGTATAATAACCGGAACTATCTGGCCTGAAAGGAGTGTTACTTTACCTGCAATAACTCCTGGAATCGAAATCCTTTCAATCGATCCTTCCTGGTAGTCCTTCAGAAATCCCAGTAACTGCCGATAAGTTTCGGAGGCAAAACTGCCCATCGGACGGATTGCATAAACAGGAGTACCCTCAATGTTAAGGGTCCATATGAGTGACTCAGCATATTCGGGTTTTTTCTCTAAAAGTTCAAACAGCTTCCCTTCAAATGTGGGCGGTTCATCTTTAGGGTTCCTGTGGTGCACAAATCCTTGGATAAACGCATCTCGTCTCGCTTCACTTCCAAAGTCGTAGCCCGGTACACCAAGAGCATATACTAGAGACTGCCTACTCACAGCCCGCGGCGAAGGGACCTGCGCAGGCACGACAGAAGGTGTAGCTACCTCCTGGTTTGTTATTGTTGGTTCTGCCACCTGTGCTTCAGATGCAAGAACCTGAGACACAGTCATATCATTTGTCTGCTCGTTAATTTCGTATTCAGTCTTCTTTCTTTTAGGACAACCACATGGTCCTTCTATATGTTCAGTCATCTTATCCTCCGGTATCTGGTTTTTCGCTTGATTGTTTTCTATCGATAGTTCAATAGAATCAGGATTTTCCAGAGCCTTCATCGCGTCTAGGGTAGAAATCTGAGTAGAGGACGCTACTATCTCTGGATTAAATGTTGTAAATTCCGAATTCTGCACGCCAAAAAAAGGCAGATTTTTTGAAGATTTCACCAGTCCTATGCCCTCACTCTCCTGAATTTGTGGTATTGAATTAGTACTATCAGTCGCTTTTTGTTGTTTTTTCGTGACAAGATTATATGCACCTTCAATGTTGAGACGACCTCTTAGGTAGCGAGAACAATCTAAACCTTCAGAAAGTAAACAAGGATAAGCGCTCTGGAGAATCGCTTCCTTCACAGCGTGCGGATCAGGTTTGTTTCCCATTTGTATCTGGATGCTCAACAGCAAAGCAGCAATACCAGTAACTATAGGAGTGGCAAAGCTGGTTCCACTTTTGGTGTCAACCCCACAAGTTGTGGTGGCAACTTCGCAAGGGACGGCCCCCAGTAATTTCTCACCAAGTGCGAGAATACCATTATTTTG
>ENA-UOOK01004188-UOOK01004188.1-fermentation-metagenome-genome-assembly--contig:-NODE-4188-length-15699-cov-3.434096_pt1 | contig 15699 bp, 12 predicted proteins | sample MGYA00245777_ERZ724023 | MGnify/ENA primary metagenome ERZ724023 (study PRJEB28704, sample SAMN03018312) | fermentation metagenome | biome: anthropogenic terrestrial biome; feature: soil; material...
GGTTTCCGTCTTTCACCAGAATCTCGTTCTGGACCAGAGGACCCTCTTCACCCTCTCCCTGATAAAACAGGATCTTTACCGAATCGTTTTCAATGGACTCCGTTTTGACCGGAGTCACATCCTCCTTTGCCCAATCCGGAAAATCGGCGGGCGGAAGGGCCTCAAAGGGATCATGGGGTTTTACGATCTCAAGCAATTCGTCTTTGTCTTCCGGCGGAACCAGCTCCAGATCCTCTGTCAGGAAAAATCCCTCGCACCTGGCATAAAATCCCGAGGTGTCCAGCAGAGAAAGCTCATGAACGCCTTCCCCCAGATGAAAAATCCCGACTTCCGACCACCGAAATCCTTCCTGGCCATGATCGCCGAAGAGTTCCTCCACCATCACACCGTCCACCGCCACATGAAAGGTTCGGGTCCCCGGGTAATTGTTTGCATAGTCCCGGTCCCGGACCCACAGACGATAATCTCCCGCTTTGATAATATTCACTTCCGCAACTGCCGGTTCTCCGCCGGAACCATCCGCTTCCTCCGGGGTAGAGCCGGTGGCCCGCCCTCTCAGATGGTCTTCTTCCAGTCTCCAGGACCCGAATGTTATAAAATTGGCGGGAATGATGTAATAATGGATCTTCCCGTCCGCCGCCATAGCGACCATGCCGGTTATTTGAGGCATCAACAGACTAAGGGTTAACAGCAATGCAAAGAACTTTTTCATCGTATTTTCCTCCCTATTCTTCATTCTATCGACGGATATATAACTAGTACAATACAATGAGGATTGAGGCTCCTATTCTGTTTTACAGCAGTGGGATTTTTCCTGCAGAGCCACCGATTCCGAATATTAAAAATCCCGGAATTCGCTTCATCCGATAGGATTCCGCCGTAATACTACATCCTTCGTAGAATCCATATGGCTTTTTTGCTGAATTCCGGGAATTCATTTTTCATCCGGCTTAAATTTCTATTTCTCCTGTGATTCAATATACTCCTGCATTTGTTTTATATATTCCTCTCCGCCGGCTTCATACCATCCGGGGAGTATTTTTTCTTTCCAGTCGTTGATCGGAAGGTCTCCGACGATTATCTTTGTAATCTGGACCTCCATGTTCTTTTCATATTCGATAAACTTAGGATCGTCGGCGATCGGCGGACGGTAGCCTCTGTCCTTCGCAAAGGTAAAGTTCTTGATGCAGTTATCGATCAGGTTTCCCAAACGCGTCCGCTCCTCCGGGGCAAGGGTCAGAGAAAGAAAGAATTCCGGATCGTCGTTTCGACGGATAAAATTCCTAAATACATTGCCTGTCTTCTTCTCCGGATCCCATATGGATACCTTCTCTCCGTTCTGCTCTTCCCAGGTTACTCCTTTGGGGCCGTATTTCACTTCGTCCCATATGGCATCCGATAACATGTAATCCAACAACTCCACCACACGTTCCGGTTTTTCCGCCTGGGAAGAAACCCCCCAGAATCCCCAGTAACCTGTACTGTATTGCCCTCCGATCACAGGATCGCCTTCCTTTTCCGTAATGCCTGTGACATAGGAAAGGGTATAGTCCGGATTCAGTTCGCGACCGCCCTTCTGATTATTCAGCATATGGCCGGCAAATTCTGTCCGAAACCCCGTGATGCCTTTCTTGAAGCGGTCATCCGCCGCAGTGCGTTGAATGGTGGGCCAATCGGGATCCACCAATCCGGCTTTCCACATTTTGTTGGAGAATTCCAACGCCCTCTCAAAATTATCATGATCCAGGGAATACTTCAGATCCATGTATTTCCCGTCATATTCCTGCCAGCCCAGAAGTCCGAAAGTCCAGGGATACAGCACCTCCATGGCGCCGTCCGGAGTCGCAAAAGCATAGAGCCCATAGGTGTCAGCGGCACCGTTTCCATCCGGATCATCGTGAGTGAAGGCTTCCGCGATTTCTTCCAACTGGGCCAAGGTGATCGGTTCCCCTTCCTTGACATCAGAGGACAGTCCCACCTTATCCAGCCAGTCCTGGCGGATCATATAACCGTCCGCTCTGGCAATGGATGTTCTTGGAATCCCGTAGATTTTACCGTCCTTCAAGACCTGAAGCGCCTCCCAGGAAGTTTCATAACTGTACTTCATGAGGTTGGGGGCATTCTCCAGATAATCGTTTAAAGGAAGGAACGCGCCGTTTTTCACCGCATCCACAAAAACCGTGTCTTTCAAATCATCGCCGAACAATACCAAATCGGAATATTCGCCGCTGGTCAGCATGAGCTGAAGACGTTCCAGATAGCTGGAGCCCGGAGGCATCTCGATGGTAATGTCAAGATTCAATTCTTCCTCTATCTTTTTTTCCAGCAGTTCATCCTCCGGGAAACGCTCTACTCCGACATTTCCCAAAACCGATATGGCATACTTTTCTTTCGCTCCTTCGGCTTTTCCTGTAACATCGCCTTTCTGCTCCGTTCCTTCCGTTTTATCCGGAGGATTGGTCGCGGCATTGTTGTCCGAAGCGGCATCCTCTCCTCCCGAACCGCAGCCTGCCAGGGTCACTGACAGCAAAACCAGTGTCAGGATGAGGGTTCCAATTCTTTTCCATGCTCTCATTCTTTATGACCTCCCTATATATGTTTTTATATGACTCCACCTTAAGCAATATTGCCGCAAAATAACCGAGAAAGAAACATCCGTTTTACGGCAGCAAATTTTGTTATATGTGGAAAATGTTATTCTTTCACGGCTCCCAGCATGACTCCCTTTGCGAAATACTTCTGCAGGAAGGGATAGATGCACATAATGGGGATCATGACGACTACCAGGGCAGCATACCGCAGAGATTCGCTGGAGATTGCGCTTAAATCCATCTCCGCCAGATTCCCTTCCGCATTAATCATTGCCGTATTGGCTGCCAGTATGATTTCCCGCAGGACCAGCTGGACAGGCCAGTTGCTCTGGCTTCTGGCATACAAAACCCCGCTGAAATAATTGTTCCAGTAGCCCACCGCCGCAAACAAGGCTATGGTAGCTATAATCGCCTTGGACAGCGGAAATACGATCTTGAACAGGATATACGGCTCGCTGGCTCCGTCCACCTTTGCCGCGTCAAACAGGCTGGGAGGCAGGGCTTTGAAAAAGTTGATCATAAGGATTGTGTTGTAAGCCGACAGAATCGCCGGAATAATCTGGGCCCATAAGCTGTCATACAATCCGATTCCCTTTATCAGAAGAAAATTGGGGATCATCCCTCCGTTGAACATCATGGTGAACAGAAGAAGACTCATGAATACCGGTTTCCCTCTCAAACCTGGCCTGGAAAGCGGATAGGCGGTAAGAACAGTAATGAGCAGCGTAAGCAATGTGCCCACCGTCGTAATAAAGATGGTATTGCCATAGCTCCGCAGGATCAGCCTGCTGCTGAATACCGCTTTATAGGCGGCGAAGTCAAAATCGAAAGGAAAAAACATCCAGGGATGCCTGGCATACGATGTATAGGAAGACATGGAAACGGCCAGAACATTGAGGATAGGATACAGCATGGTAATCGCAACTACGGTAACCAGGGCATAAGCCAATCCGCCTACGATCCTGTCCTCGGATACCCGCTTTTTTTCCTTTACCATAATCCGCCGCCTCCGATCTTTTTGGAAAAGAAATTGGTACTGAACAACAGGGCACAGCCGATAACGGACTGGAAAATGCCCACCGCCGAGGCAAAGCTGAACTTGCCTTCCCGTAACCCTATTTTATAAGTATAGGTCTCAAAAACCTCCGCCACTTCGTTCACCAGGGCATTGCTCAGCAGGTAGACCTGTTCGAAGCCGTTGCTCAATATGGAACCCATCCGCAGAACCAGCAAAACTACAATGGTACCCGCTATTCCCGGAAGCGTGATATAAATCATCCTTTGCACTCTGGAAGCTCCGTCAATAATAGCGGCTTCATACAGATTTGGATCAATTCCTGACATGGATGCCATATAGACAATCGTTCCCCAGCCGGCGGTCTTCCAGATATCCGAGATCACCAGGATGGAGCGGAAGTACTTTGGCGTCGTCAGAAACTCGATCGGCTCTCTTCCGAAAGCTTTCAGCATATAGTTGATCAAACCCGTACTGGGAGACAGGAGATTATAGATCATACCCATCACCACAACCCAGGAAATAAAATGAGGCAGATACAAAATGGTCTGCATTCCCCGTTTGTAACCCTGATGCCGCATTTCGTTCATCAGCAGAGCCAGAAGAATTGGAACCGGAAAGCCCCATACCATACGATATAAGCTGATCAAAAGGGAATTCCGGAATACCCGGTAAAACTCAGATGACTGGAATAGAAATTCAAAATGTTTCAATCCCACCCACGGACTTCCAAACAATCCCTTCACCACGTTAAAATCTTGAAAACTGATCATAATTCCGCCCATGGGAATATATTTGAATATTAGAAGAAACACCATGCCGGGAATCAAAAAAACATATAACCAATAATTTTGCCGGAAATACTTTACAAAGGAACTCCTGCTTCCCGTTGAAGTATCTGCCGCCCTTATCGTCGCTGGCTTCATAGACGCACTTCCCTTTCGGATGATCTAACCTTATGACCCTTATACCCTTGCAAATAAGCACAGGGAATTAAGAAAACAGAAAACAAGGATCAACTAACGATCTGTATACAGTATAGACGACAGATACTAAAAATAAAACTCCACTCCTTATACTATTTTGTCATCTTTTTCTACTGTTCCGGATGACTTCGAAAGTGGTATGGCAGATTCAACCATAGGTATGGCTATTTCTACTTTCAATCCCCCCAGCCGGCTGGAGCTCAGGGCAATCTTCCATTCCTCCCCGTAGATCAGCTGGATCCTCTGGCTCAGGTTCAGGAGCCCCACATGCTGATTGGCATAGACGTATTCTTCCTGATATACTTCGTTGAACCTGCGGATCTCCTCCGGATCCATTCCTACTCCGTTGTCTTCCACACAAAGAAGGATCCTTTCCGCATCCCCTTTTATACGGATATAAATGTGTCCCGTCTGAACGGTACCGTCCAGCTGTCCCGGTTTGATCCCATGGGTGATCGCGTTCTCCACCAGCGGCTGGACGGTAATGCGGGGAATCTTCTTCTCCATGACGTTGGGATCGATATCAACATGATACCGGATGGTATCTCCAAAGCGGAGCTGCTCCAAAGAGATAAACTTTTTGACGTAATCCAGTTCCTTTTCAATGGTAGTCATATTGTCGGATTGCTCCATACAGGTCCGGATGATTTCGGAAAGGGTAACGATGGCCACGCTGGTTTTGCTGTCCTCCGAATGGGTTTCCATCAGGGCAATCCAGTTGACGGCCTGCAGGGTGTTATATAAAAAATGGGGTGTCATTTGCTCCTGAAGAGCCTTTGCCCGGGCATTCCGCAGGTCCGCCACTTTCTTGATCATCTCTTCCTCCAAAGTGATATTCTTTTGAAAAGAACGGAGGATATTCATCAGCAGATATTTTACCTCCCCGCTTTGATCGTTGATCCGGTTATAGGCATGGGGGTCCTCCATGATATGCATGATATCCGCTATGGGACGAAACAACCGGTAAGAGACCAGAAAAGCGACGGCAGTCGAAACGACGAGTCCGATCAGGATCGTCACAACAAAAAAAGTTTTCAGGAGAGATGTGTTCAACATATATTCTTCATAAGGAATCATTTGCACATACCCCCATCCGGATATGGGGGATATCACCCAGTTCATACGTGTCTTGCTTCCCCCGATCTGTATATTCATGGCCCCGGATCGACTCTCCAGGAAGGTTTTCCCCTGGTCGGGATCCTGCAGGATCAGGTGTTTGTTTTCCCCGATCCATTCCTGTTTGGTATCCACTAATATGTTCCGCGTCTCGTCCAGTATAAGAATATTCGAAGAAACCCGCTGCATATTGGTCTGCAAATGGTGGATCAACTTTTCGATACCGATATTGATCGCAATAAAATCATTGCCGTAGGGAGAGTGGGAGGAAGACAGCGTCTGATAATAAGTCAGGGTCCAATCCGGAATATCCGACATTTTGGTCAATCCCTGGCGTACAGCATAGAATTTTCTCTTCCCGGGGTTTTTTGCGGTATAATCAAGATACGCGGGCAGCAGGCTCTCGTCCCGGTAGTATTGTCTCTGCTGTCCTCCGTTCATAGAGCAAAAAACAAAATCATTGTAGGAAGAATAGATTGCAATGTTTTCGTACAGATTATCCTGCATGCTAAGGCGCAATTCCTCTATGATGTCATTGGCGAGCGAAATATACTTATAGTCCGGAAACAGCTCCTTTTTTGTGGTCAGCAAATACTGAAGATCCGTGTTAAAATCAAAGCGAATGGCGACATTGTGCGTTTCGGCCAGGATGCTATCGCAGACCGCCTGGACCGTAAGCAGGCCCCTTTCATTCGCTTCGTCCACTTTTTCGGTCAGCCGGACATTGCTGAAGGCATAAACGGCGAACTCCGAAACCAGTAACGGAATCGTGATGCCCAAAAATACCCACAGAATGTACCTGGAGAACATCTTCCGAAATCGTGGATTATCAAATATCCTGCGGTCTATTTGCCATTTCCAGTTCCGGCTCCACCCCCGCTTCCGGCTCCATTCCCGTTTCTGTTTCCGCTTTTGCTCCGACGTTTGATTCTGTTCCTGCTTTTGCTTTCATCCCCAAGCCATGGAATCCATTCTCCGCTTCCTCATGTTGTACCGTCGTCGATTCCCATCTTCTCCCGATAATCTTTTGCGGAACACCCCATGATCTTCCGGAAGGTTTTGTAAAAATGCTTCACATTCCGATAACCTACCATTTCGCTGATTTCATAGATATAGCGAGACGTGTCTCTCAAATACCCGGCTGCCGCATGGATCCGCACCTTCGTCAGGTATTCCGTAAAAGTATATCCCGTTCGTTCCTTGAAGATCCGGCTGATATAGATGGGATTCATGCAGACCAGCTCGCCGATGTCGGACAGGGTGATATCCTTGTGATAATTTTCCGAGATGTACTTTTTGATGGCATGAATACAGTCGTTTCCGTCCGAGAGTAAATTCTTATCCTGTAAGTAGACGGTTATTTTCCTCAGCTTGCTTTTCCCCCAACGAATGACCTCCGCTTCCGTCGATATGCCATATAATTGAGAGACGGACACCAGCTCCAGAAGCTCCTCTGAGATGATCGGGTCTCCGTCACTGCACTTCTCGATGAAAGTCAGCAGAAAATGATTGACCTGATTTTTTAAAAAGTCAATACCGGCAGAGTCAGCCCGCTGAACAAACGACTCAAACAAGGGCAGGGCCAGCTCCGTATTGCCCTGAACGGCATACGTGATCAGCAATTTCTTCTGTTCCCGCAGATCGTGGAGAAAGGCCGCATCTTTTCGTATATTAGGAATTTCTGCGGATCGAACCGATTTCCGGTTGTAATGGGATAGAGATTTGATATCCGGAAAAAAATCCAGGATCTTAACTTCCGCGTCCAAATCCAGCATCATTTTGATCAATTCCGCAATATGCCGTTCAAATTTGGCCTGTCCCGTATCCGTATTCCAATAGATAGAAAGGCTGTTTGTCTCCGGCTTTTCCGCATAGATCCCCCGCAATTTCCTATTGTAAAACTCCACGGGAAAAAACTCCGCCCGTTTGCTGAAGGAACGGAGAACATGGGCCAATTGATCACATAGTTCCTGCGAGCCGTATTCATCGATAAAATTCTCCAGATTTGGGGATTTATGCAGAGAAATATCAAACAGAAGCGTTCTTTGCAACAGCCATTCTTTCTTCTCTCCAATGATCTCCAGCCTCCGGTACAATTCTTCCTCCCTGGTGATCGCTCCCATATACAGGTCAACAATGAACTGTTCCTTCTCATAATTCACGATCTTGTTGAATCGTTCGATGCGATTCTGAATATCTTCCTCCAGTTCCGTCTGTTCCTCCAATTTCTTTCGGACGGACAGGAAAAGCTCCTTCAACTTGGGGATCGAAAACGGTTTGAGAAGATAATGCTCCACATTATACTCCACCGCCAACTGGGCAAATTCGAAATCCTTATAGCCGCTGAGGAAGATCACTTTGATCGGCAGTTTGTTCTGGAAAATGAACTTTGCCACTTCAATCCCGGATACCTTTGTCATCTTGATATCAATCAGCATCACATCCGCAATATTCTGCTTCAGGTACTCCAACACTTCGCTGCCGTCCGAGAACACGCGTTCCAGGGAAAAGCCCAGTTCCTCCCACTTAATCACATTGGTCAGACCGTTTCGCATCATCTGTTCATCATCTGCGATAATCAATGAATAAGACATTTCTTCAACTCCCTCTCCCATTCATCAATAGTTTAAAGCAGTTTTATCATAATTTCAACATAAATCCTCTTCTCTCGCAACACGGCTTCAGCATACGAGTTTTGGCAGCGAAATTACTATTTTACAACAACATGACTTTTGTGGTATGATTCTGTAAAATACTATGCAGAATTGTGAAACGATTGGATGAAATGAAAATGATAGGACTTCCGGGGAGGAAGCGTATGAATCCAAAAATATTAGTCAGGGAGGACGAGAAGAGCATTGCCGTCGCGATCATTCTTGTTCTTCCGATTCATTCCTATCCGGTGAATCAGTATATGAAGTGATGCGGGAGACATTTTGCCGGATTGGCTAAAGCTGTCTATAAGGATATATTGGTGAACGATTTTGATAAGTCAAGATGTCCCTGTTTAATATCTTTCCGTCTTTTATATCAATCGCGCCATGAATAACTTTATTATCTGTTTGTTCAATAATAAATTGCAGGTACGGTATAATGGAATTTGATATTTCCCATGTGGCGCTGTCCCACAATAATGTAGGCGTATGATCAACTGCATAGTAATTTATATTGCCGATTTGAAAAATGGGATCTGAAAATTTTGTTGGACGCGCAAAACTGAACCCCATCCCAATGGAACAGCTTATATCAATAATCAGGCATGCTTTGGCGAACCTATCAATATCATTTTCGTCAATAAATATAAGCGGATTATTAGGGTTTTGCAAAACTCCGTTTACAATGATATCTGCTGTGACCAACTCATCGATGAAAGGTGTCTTCTCTCCATTAGGATTTACTGTTTCAAGCAAGCCCATATCATTTTTCGTTATTTGTTTATACTGGCTGCCATATATTTTATTTCCAATTAAAACAGACGGTCGCATGGTATATATCGTTATGTCGCTGAACCCATGTCCTTTTAATGCAGATACAGCTCCGCGGCTTACCGAGCCAAAGCTGATGACAAAAGCCTTTCGCTTTGGTCCGAAGCTGCCGTCTATTCCCATCAACTGCAGCGCATGCTGCACTCCGCAGTATCCTGCCATTTCGTTATTTCTGCTGAATATATGAAGCAGGTCGCGTTCTCCCTGGTAATACATATTTTCCCATGCAACAAGGGTTAATTTCTTTTCTATGGCAATCTGGGTAATGATGTTTTGTTGTACACTATGTAGCCACCCCCATACCAGAGAACCATTCTGTATATCCTTAAAATCCTCTGCAATAGGCTTTGTAATTAGTATCGCCTTATGTTCCGCAAGCAGTTTTTCTCGTTCTGCTAAACGATTCCCCGTTAATGTAAGTATCGTTTCATCATCCACATCAAAGGGTATTCCATACCCTTTTTCAAAGAATAAATGCCTTCGTATGTTTTCCGGTATCTGACTGATGTGATGAGGATGAATAGGCACCCTCTTTTCATATTCCTTTTTTGAAGTACCGATTACTGCAATATCCATTTTTTCTCCTTTCTGATAATCATTTATTTAGTACTAGTTATATTATACCATATATTTTACCAAAAAACTGCTAAATATGCAAAAAACGAAGGCATGCGATCATGCCCAATTTCTTTTACATAGCTTCCATGTATATCCCATAAGAATGGAATTACCCCCTGAATGCGGAAAGGCCCGGCAATGCCAGGCTTTTACCAAGTTAGTATATCGATTCTACTGCATTCATCGTATTGTGGTTTTAGCAGAATGGCTTTACTGCAAAATCAAATATTTCTGGCGACTTCATAAGCGTCCCAGATTGCATTCATAATATTGGCAGCCTCCCTTGAATCACCGATATTATAGAGTTCGGGGATTTTACCCGTCAGGTCGTTGTAGAGCTTATTGTCCGGCTTATATCCAACGGCGATCACAACCGTGTCAGCTTTTAAGGACGTTTGCCTGAAATTCTTATCGATCAAAACGACCCCGTCCTTTTTGACTTCCAGCAGGCTGGTGTTTGTGATAGCTTCCACTTTGTGGAACTTAAGCAAATCGATCAGCATGATCCGGTTCATATGCGGGATCGGTCTCCCCGACCTGAGGATTTCAGGCAGAGCCTCAACGATTTTTACCTCTTTGCCCTGCTTGGCAAGCCACAGGGCAGCTTCACAGCCGACGAGCCCCCCGCCGATCACGACGACCTGATTTCCCGCCGTTTTTTTACCAGCCAGCAAGTCTTCCGCCGCGCATACTCTGGCGTCATCGATGCCGGGCAGTTTCAACTTTATCGGGGTGGAACCGGATGCAACAACCACCGCATCCGGTCTGCGATCCAGGATGTCCTTCTCCGTAATTTCCGTATTTAAGAAGACATCTATGCCCAATTCTCTCAGTTCGGTCTCATACCATTTAATCAGATTCCGGTCCGCAAGCTTGAAATCATGTACGGAACCCTCGATAACATGCCCGCCCAGTTTATCCCTTTTTTCATAAAGGGTTACATCGTGGCCTCTTATGGATGCCACCCTTGCCGCTTCCATGCCGGCCATACCTCCTCCGACGATGAGGACATTCTTTCTGACGCGGGCAGGAGGGATTCCATATTCGTCTTCCCTGCCGGCGGCCGGATTCACCGCGCAGGACAAGGGCCTGGCGATAAACATCCTTCCCATACAGCCGTCATGGCAGGCTATGCAGGGGCGGATCCTGTCTTCTTCCCCCACCATTAATTTATTGGGCAGCTCCGGATCCGCAAGCAGGCCTCTGCCGATTACAACCATATCCAGTTTCCCATCCTGCAGCGCCTTTTCCCCGAGGCCGGGCAAATCGAGCCTGCCGGCAGACAACACAGGTATCCCGACTTCCCGTTTCAGTCTTTCCGTAAAGGGCAGATAGCAGCCGTAGTCCTGATACATCGGCGGGTGCGCCCAATACCACGCGTCATAGGTCCCGCAGTCCGCGTCAAGGGCATCATATCCGGCCTGCTCCAATATTTTGGCGGCTTCCATTCCTTCCTCGAGATCGCGGCCGAGTTCCCGGAACTTTTCTCCGGGCAGTCCGCCCTGACGCCAATCCTTAATATAGCTTTTTATGCTGTATCTGAGGATGACAGGGAATTTTGCGCCGACGGCGCCCTTGATTTCCTTAACGATCTCCGACGGCAGGGTAAGCCTCCCCTTCAGATCTCCGCCATATTTATCGGTCCGCCGGTTAAAGAGGGAAAGCGTAAACTGATCGAGCAAATATCCCTCATGAACGGCATGGATCTCCATGCCGTCAAAGCCGGCTTCCTCGGCAATGACTGCGGCTTCCCCGAACCTTTCCACCATGGTTTCGACTTCCTTGGTAGTGAGTTCCCTGCAGGTAACCGTCGGATCCCAGTAGTTCGGAATGGCCGACGGCGCAACCGGCTGTCCGTCCAGAAATGCCGGGGCACCGCTGCGCCCGAGACCAAGCGTGATTTGTATGAAAACCTTGGCGCCATACGCATGCACGCGTTCGGTCAGTTCGGAAGAGGTCTGGATAAAATGGGTGGGGTTGATGGTGATGCAGGGAAAGCTGGGCATCTTGAGTTTCTCAATTTCGTTCTCCACCTTGACGGCACCGGTGATGATCAACCCGGTCCCGCCCTTTGCCCGCTCGACATAATAGTCGACGACTCTTTTGGTGTAGCATCCATCCTCCGCGATAAGCCCCAGATTTGCCATCGGCGCCATAGCGATATGGTTCTTGATCTCTACACCGCCTATTTTCATAGGCTCAAAAAGTTTTTGCATGATTTTTTCCTCCCTTTGCTGATATAAGAGAATCCGTATCGAATCCTTACAGTATTAATATTACCAGTCGCCAGAATTTAAAGCGGATTTATATGATTTTGCATCAGTATGATTTTTTTACGGTAAAATCTTATATAATAATATGCAGAATTGTGATACGATTGGATGGAACGAAAATGATGGGACTTCCGGGGAGGAAGCGTATGAATCAGAAAATTTTGGTCATAGAGGATGAGAAGAGCATTGCCGACGCGATCGTTTACGCTCTGCGGAGAGAGGGATTCACGGTCGAAGCCGCCTATAACGGGGAAGAAGCTTTGAAGAAATTCGACCTGCTGAAACCCGATGCGATCATTCTTGATATCATGCTGCCGGGCATAGACGGCTACGGGGTGCTGAGAAAGCTGGAAAACAAGGATCCGGTTGGCATTATTATGCTGACGGCAAAGGAGGATATCGTAAACAAAGTGCTGGGTCTTGAACTGGGAGCGGACGACTATATTACAAAGCCCTTTGATATGCGGGAATTGCTTGCCCGGCTGAAATCCCTGCTCAGGCGGCTGCAGGCGAAGTCGGGAGAATCGGCGCGAACGGAAATTCACCTTGGGGGATTGACGATCCATCTGCAGCAAAGAAAAGCGATTGCCGGCGAAAAGGCGCTGGATCTGACGCCAAAGGAATTTGACCTTTTAGCACTTCTGGCCGCAAACCCGGAAAGAGTCTATACAAGAGATCAGCTTCTGGATGCAATATGGGGCATGGAATATATCGGCGGAACCCGGACTGTGGATATCCATATCCAACGGCTGAGAAAAAAACTGGGTCCTGGGTTACATGATATTCTGCAGACTGTGCACGGGATAGGCTATAAGGCTTCCGGCAGGTAACGGGATGGTGGCGGCAGAAATGGGAATCAGCATAAAAATCAAATTCAGCGTTTTCCTGGCAATACTCCTGCTCCTGACGGTGGCAATCCTGAGCATCCTGGTACTGGATGGGATAAAGAGGGACCAGCAGGTACAGTATGAGACGTTTCTGGCACAGCAGGCCAGGACGGCAAACCTGTATTTTATCCAGTTGAGTCTTGGCGAATCCACTTTGATGCCCGAAGCCTTTTTATCTTCCAGGGGGAAAGAACTGGCGGAGCAGTTAAGCAAAATCAGCGGGCAGTTGGTGGTGCTGTATGATAAAAACGGGAATAAAGTCGGAGAATCCGTGGCCAAAAGTGAAACCGGCAATGTGAAAAAAGCTCTTTCCTTTGCGCTGCAGAATAAGATCGCCTATCAGGAAGAAGGAGAATCCCTGTATTATCTTGCGCCGCTGACAGCAGGCAGCGAACAGGTCGGAGTCGTACAGCTCTATTATTCACTGTCAAGGAATCTTGAATTCTATCATTCCATCCGGACACTTTTTGTTACGGTCGGCGCCGGCGTTTTCCTTGGCGGCTTTCTGTTCGGATTTTTCTATTTCAATTCCTTTGCCAATGGTATATTCGTGCTGAAAAAAATGACGGACCGGATCCGTCTCGGTCAATATGAGATAGAAGTCCCTCGCCGCAGAGACGAATTGGGAAAGCTGGGCGAAGGGATCTACGACATGAGCAGGCAGATCGTAAAGACCATCGGGGATATGCAGGCCGAGCAGCAAAATCTCAAACTTGCGGTCACCAAGCTGTCCAGCCTGGAACAGCAGCAGAAGCAATTTATCGGGAATGTTACCCATGAGTTCAAAACGCCGCTGACGTCGGTAAAAGCATATCTCGACCTCCTGGAGATGTATCCCGATGATACGGAGCTGAGGGAAACGGCAAGGAACAATATCAGACGGGAAACCGGACGTCTTTATGAAATGGTGGACAAAGTCCTGCAGCTTTCCGCCCTGGAAAAATATGATTTTGAATACACAATGGAAAAAATCGACGTGAAGCAGATCATTCTCCGGATTTGCGGCAGCTTAAAGGGAAGAATGGATAAATTTCAAATACGGCTGGAAACCGAGCTCACAGAGGCATGTATCGAAGCCGACAGGGAAAGCATGGGAATCATTCTCATCAATCTTCTGGATAATGCGATCAAATACAATAAGGCGCAGGGGAGCATCCGGGTGAAAAGTTATGAAGCGGGTTCCAACGTGTTTATCGAAATCAGCGATACGGGCATCGGCATGCCGCCGGATGCCAAAGATAGGATCTTCGAGCCCTTTTACACAATAGACAAAAACCGTTCCCGGCAAAGCGGCGGCTCCGGGTTGGGCCTGTCTCTCGTCAGGAAGCTTACCGAAAAGCAGGGAGGAACGGTCTCACTGGCAGAAACCGGTCCGGAAGGCTCCACCTTTCGGCTGTGCTTTCCGTCCAGTCATCCTGCGGGCTGAAAAGAAACTTATTGCTGCAAATAAATTTACAATTCTGAAACATACGTTTATATTTCCGATACAAAGCCCTGATAAGATGAAAAGCAAGGAGGGATGTATATCATGAAAAAAAACAGGAAAGCAATTCAAATCGCTGCGGTTCTGGCAATCCTATTCGCTTTATCAGCCTGTGGCCTGCAGCAGGAGGGAAACAGAACGGTAATCAAAGAACCGAACAAAAGAATAACCGTCCTTGAAAATGAGAACATCGAAATCGATCCGATCCGGATTTCCGTCGAAAAAATCGATAAATACGATGGTACGGAAATTACCGACTGGTTGGATGAACAGACCGTTGTCCTTGCCAGGGAAAACCGGGAATTCGAGAAAATGAGTCTCCTTGAGAATGCGGAATTCTACCCCAGAAGCTTATACCTGTACAATCCGGATTCCAAAGAATACAAAACAGTGAAGGCCGGAAAGAATATGTTCCTCGGCGGGGCTACCTTGTCTTCCGACAAAAAGCACCTGCTGTACCATGAATACTCTATTGGAGATACCGCCCTTTATCTGATGAGCATGGACGATCAGGAATCCCCCATACCGGAAGGCAGTCTTGGAATCGCCTACACGGCCGAATGGGCGGATACTCAAAATGTGATCGGTGTTTCCTATGCCGGAGGCGCTTATATGGCCGACATGACCGGGAAACTCACACAGATTCCCGAACTGCAGGAGGAGCAGTTGTTCACGGTGCAAAAAATGCAGGATAAAATCTACTATATCACCACCGAAACCGAAGATAGCCCTTCCTCCCAACTGTATATGCTGGATCTGGCGACCAAAGAAAAAAAGGACCTGAAGGTGGAAAATGCGTATGGAATCACCCCTTCTCCCGACGGAAAGCAGATCCTGATTACGCAAAGGGCAGGATCCACGAAAAAACTTCTTCTCGCCGATGCCGGGGGAAATATCCTGAAGACCATCGCGCAGGGAACGGAGGTGACCGGGGAATCCTGGTCTCCCAACCAGCGGCTGATCACATACTGTCTCAACTCCGTCGTCAATGGCACAGCCGGCAGCGGACTCTATCTGTATGATGTACTAACCGGTACGTCCATGCAAATTGCGGTAAATATCGGAGACGCGGAAATCAGCTGGAGCCCTTCCGGTAAAAAAATCGCCGTCGCGGAATCGGACGGAAAATACTATAACAGCAGCATTATTTATTTGAAATAGCACGAAACTTGGATCCTTTGCCGAAGCAAAGGATGCCGTCCAGCGGCGCCCGTTCAGGGCGCCCTGGACCGTCTACCGCTATAT
>ENA-UOOK01004190-UOOK01004190.1-fermentation-metagenome-genome-assembly--contig:-NODE-4190-length-15696-cov-6.772905_pt1 | contig 15696 bp, 20 predicted proteins | sample MGYA00245777_ERZ724023 | MGnify/ENA primary metagenome ERZ724023 (study PRJEB28704, sample SAMN03018312) | fermentation metagenome | biome: anthropogenic terrestrial biome; feature: soil; material...
TTCATACCGGGGAGCATAATATCTAAAATGATAAGACAATACTCATCTTTGTATTCTGCTATTTTCGACAATCCAGACTTGCCTGTATAGGCCACATCAGACTCTAATCCTTCTTGCTCAGTACATTTTTGCATCAATACACACAGCTCTGTATCGTCATCTATAATCAAAACTCTATTTGCCATGATTTCCTCCTGTTTCAATATTCTTTTTCCTTGCATCGGCAGGTTTTTCTGCATCTTTTGGTATCGCCCATGCATGACCGAAGCGCACCGCACCATCAATTCTATTTTCTTCGCAGAGTTTTTGTATTCTGCGTTCTGAAATATTCCATTTAACTGCTACCTGCTGCACAGATATATAATCAAGCATTTCTATTCCTCCATAATGTATCTTTATTACAGTATATACGCAGATACGAATAATATCAACAATGCCATTGTAATAGAACCCCCTCACTTCCATAATGAAATAAGTGAGGGGGTTGAACGGATAATTTTTAACCTTCTATCAATCTGCGTAATTTAAGCAGGATTCGTTTTTTCCTGTCGTTAATAGTTTTCTGTGGCACAGAGATCATTGCAGAAAGTTCCCGCTCACTTTTCTCATTGAAAAACAGCTCATCGATAAGGGAGCGTTCATCCTCCGGCAAGGATTGGAGAGCGATCCACAGTGCCTCCAGTTGCTCCTGCTGAATGAGCTTGTCCACGATGTCCGGCTGAACACGGACAATGAGGTAATCGATGTTGACACCATCCTCTTGGAAGCGCTCCAACGATAGTTCATTCTGGCGGATCAGCTTATTCTGATAGCGTTCTGCTTCCCGCTCTTTATGGTAGGCACGGTAAACGGCCTCACTAACCGCTACACGCTGCTGTTTCACTACGATGGTATATTTTTTGTTCTCTGACATATGCTTGTCCTCCAAATTTTCAAAATGTGATTGAAAACGAAGGACAAGAGGCGGTGACCGGCATCGGGGAATAATTTTGTTCAGTAAAAAAAGAGCGCACCTGTGGACATGACCGTCCATAAGTACGCTTTTATATACTTTTTCATGTTTTACCTGCTCTGGTGGTTCGTGCTGGTGCGCATAGTTATCCGCTGAGGAACATAGGCTTTTTTTAACAAATTACCTATGTACGTACCGGTTATGCAGATGGCCTAATGTCGCTGCAGCAAATGCGCAGCGGTGTAGTCTGTATAGACCAACACATATAAAATCCCTCCAAACTTCACGGGTTTGGAGGGTTTCAAATGGTATTTAAGCATGTAAAGTGTCCCGCCAAACTACCGTTTTTTTATATGGCGGGTAATTCACCGAAAAATTTGACATTTAGACAAAGGAGCAATTCATCTTATTGTAGGAAATTCAAAAACAATGCCAGAATAATTATTCCAATCACGATCAGTATCAACACGACACTTATTATTGTAGAGATAATATTCAAAACACTACGGCTTTCGCTATTTTTCACGCAGACAATGGAAAGACAAAGCCCTGCCAGAATAAAAAGAATATTGGCCCCAGCCCAAATGCTGCGTACTCCATCCGGCAAAGTGATTTTTAGCAAAATCGGAATAAAGGTTGCCAGCGGCAATACACTGACAATCAGTGCCGCAATGCTTGTTTTTTGAAATTTCTTATTTTCCATCTTTTTACCTCATTTCTTTCTTTCCAAACTGTGTTACCGCCACGGTAAGCACCAATGCAAAGATCAGGACGGCACAGGGCAGGAATGGAAACAGCTCAAAGGCTATTCCTGCGATATTCGTTGTAAATTCGTGCAGCGAGCAGGACACCAGATAGCCACTGTAGCAATATGGATAGACAATCCATAGCGGCGTGTTGGCGACCAAGACGCCGGGAATGACAAGGAGCAGATTCAGTCCGACGGACAGCAGCGGTTTTTCAAACAACACCGTAACAGCCCACATGGTTGCCACGCTGGGCAGCATAGTAAGAAACAGCCCCGCACACCACTTGAGCAGGTAAAGGACAGGCAGTGTTTCGGTGATTCCCATGGTGCTTGTCGCAATCAATCCGGCAGCAACAAATACCGCAAGGAACACAATCATTTCCATGAACAAGTAGAACATCAGCACACAAAACTTTGCCAGAGAAAGCGCATAACGGCTGACCGGCAGAGCCAGCATTTTCAGGATGCCGTTATTCTGCGTTTCCTGTCCGGCAATCATGACACAAACGACGATCATGCTGAGCGGAAGCAGATAATAGGCATAGACCAGTGCACTTTGAATGAACATGGCTGGCCACGCATTGGTATACTCCGGCGTGAAATAGCTGCTCAAATTCGCAATCCCGGATGCTACCACCAATAACGGGGCAACAAAAATCAAGGGAATGATTTTTGAGCGCTTCACTTTCATAAACTCAATTTTAAGCAGTTCTAAAAAACTCATTTCAATCCTCCCTCCTTATTCATAGCGCAGATGCTTTGCCATCCACAGCCCTGCCCCAAAGAAAAGGATTGTTTCCACCAAAGAAACAAGGATAACCGTGTTATCCGGCTGTGCGCTCATGGCAACTGCTGGCTTTAGCATCACGACAAAGGGGTGGATCATCAGCAAAGCAACTTTCGAGTTTGCCAAGGCCATTCCGCTTAAAAATCCCGCAACTCCAATACCGAGAGGAACCCACATATTTTCAAACCGGGAAGAGATTAAAATCATAAAAGACAGCACAGGCATGGAGGTGATAAACGAATAAGCGGCAAATCGCACCAGCGTACCCATCTCAAAGGTGTCTTGCGGAAGCTCGGTCATGCCAATATTCATCAGAGCCAGATTTTGCAGTGCAACAGCCGCCAGAAGCATCACGGTCAGGATCAAAAATTTGCAAAGGTACATCCCCGGAACGCTCATGGGCAGCATATACATCTTCTTGACCGCATTCCCCTTGAACTCCATGTTGTAGACCATGCAGGCGGCGACTACGATACCAAACATATTTAAGATCATGATCATGCCGTAGAGCTGGGTCAGCAGAACATCCATCGGAGCCAGCGGCAGGTTCAGCAGGGTATCTTTCCGCACAAGGAAATTGACAAAGGCGTATGCCGCTCCCAAAACGCCGACGGCCAGCAGCACAGGAATCACGCCTGTCCGCTTTTCTTTCCGCAGTTCGATTGCAAGTGCATTCATAGCTGTGCCCTCTGTTTTCTGGCTGCATTGTCCTTTTCTATCATGGAAAGGAACATTTCTTCCAAATTGTCCGAGGCAAAACCGGCCTGCAGCGCACTCTGCCGCAACTCATCCAGACTGCCCTCGAACAGCAGGCGACCGTGGTTCAGAATGCCAATATCATCCGCCATCAGCTCGATTTCCGACAGCATATGGGAAGAAATCAGCACGGTGCAATCATAAAGCTCCGGCAGAGATTTGATCAGATTACGAATTTCGTGGATGCCGGAGGGATCAAGGCCGTTGGTCGGTTCGTCCAATATGAGGATGGGCGGTCTGCCCAGCAGTGCTCCGGCAAGTCCCAGCCGCTGTTTCATGCCCAGCGAATATTTCTTTGCCAGTCGACCGCCAAACTCTGTGAGGCCAACCAGTTCCAATGCATCCTCTACCGCGCTTTCCGGCAGTTTCAAAATTCGGCGGATAATATCGAGGTTTTCACGCCCGGTCAGGTTGGCATAGAACGAGGGCGATTCGATAAAAGAACCGATCTCTTTCAGAACGGCCATCCGGTCATTTGGAAAGCGCTTCCCATCGATGATAAAGCTGCCCTTTGTGGGGGCCGTCAACCCCAGCAGCATTTTCATGGTGGTAGATTTCCCGGCACCGTTCGGCCCAAGAAAGCCATAAATGCTGCCTTTTCGGATATGAAGCGAAACACTGTTGACAGATGTGAAATTCTTATATCTTTTTGTCAACTGTTCTGTTGTAATCATGGTATCCATAAGAACATCTCCTTTCGATACTCTTATGGTACAGCGTCAACCTGACATCTACATTCTCCTGTCCTTACTTTTACCTTACTTTTTGCTGAACATCACACAAAACGGACATGCTTTGGTATAATAGATACAGTTGGAGGTGAAGGAATGGATCAAACATTTTTACACACAAAAAAGCTCCTGCTTGTGGATGACGAGCCTGAGCTGCTTAAAATGGTAACCGCCATTTTAAAGGATGACGGTTTTGAAAATACTGTATCGGCCGCTTCTGTGAAAGAAGGCATCGCAGTTGCTGAAAATGAAAATCCTGATTTAGCAATTTTAGATGTGATGCTGCCGGATGGAGACGGCTTTTCCCTGATGGAGCAAATGCGCTCTTTTACCGATGTACCGATCATTTTTTTGACAGCGAAGGACGAGGCTGCGGATAAATTGGCCGGTCTTGGACTGGGAGCCGATGATTACATCGTAAAGCCTTTTATGGCACAGGAATTGTTACTGCGTGTTTATGCTGTTTTGCGTCGCTGCTACAAAGTGGATGGGAAGCTCCTGAAGCTGGACGGATGCACGGTTGATTTCAGCCGTGCCGAAGTTCATAAAGCCGGTGAGGTTATCCCCCTGACTGCGAAGGAACATACTCTTTTGGAAACCCTTGCACACAATGAGGGCAAAATTGTTTCCATAGATTCGCTTTGCGAAGCCCTTTGGGGTGACAATCCTTTCGGGTATGAGAACAGCCTGAATGCCCATGTGCGGCGTATTCGTGAAAAAATTGAAGCAGATCCGTCAAATCCGGTTTCCCTGATTACAATCAAAGGGCTGGGCTATAAGCTGAACATAAGGAAGTGACGCCATGAAAGCATTTGGAAAATATATCTCGAAGCATCTGGCATCCTTTGCCGCTTTTATCCTTGTGTTGGCGCTGCTCAATGTACTGGCCTTTGGTATTACGTTTCAGAGCGTTATTAGAAACGACTACGGAGATACCTCACCACAAAATATGTTGGAGGAAATCGCCGCCGCTTCGACGGTAGAGGGTGTATCGGACGATGCCCGTCAAAAACTGGAGAGCGCTCATGTTTGGGCTATGTTCCTGAACCAGAACGGAAATCGGATTTGGGCTGTCAATACGCCCAAAGACATTCCCGCAGATTACACGATTCAAGATGTCGCCCTCTTTTCCAAAGGGTATTTAAAGGACTATCCCATTTTTGTTTGGAACACGGAAGATGGTCTGCTGGTATTGGGCTATCCGAAAGACAGCTATACAAAGCTCACCAGCAACTATTTCTCTATCCATGCGATTCAAACGCTTCCGCTCTATATTACCGGAATGCTGGCAGCCGACTTTTTATTGTTGTTTTTGGCCTATTTCTTTTCCAAGAGGAAAATTATCCGAAACACAGACCCGATCATTGATGCGATTGAGACGCTTTCCGATGGCAAGCCGGTATCGTTATCTATCGGAGGTGATTTATCGGAGGTTGCGGGAAGTATTAACAAAGCATCCCGTATTTTAAGCAGGCAAAATGAAGCAAGAGCCAACTGGATCAGCGGTGTTTCCCATGACATTCGCACACCACTGTCCATGATTTTGGGATACGCCGGACGTATTGCAGATAATAAGACCATAAACAGCTCTGTAAAAGAGCAGGCTGAAATCGTGCGGCAGCAAAGCATCAAAATCAAAGATTTGGTGCAGGATTTGAATTTGGTATCGCAACTGGAATACGAAATGCAGCCACTCCATAAGGAACCGGTGCGCTTCTCCAAACTTCTGCGGTCATACGCCGTGGAGCTGCTGAACGACGGGCTTTCCGAATTCTTTCCGGTGGAGGTTGAGATTAAGCCTGCCGCCGAAAACGCTATGCTGGAATGTGATTCCCGTTTGATTTTGCGGGCAATCAGTAATTTGGTACAAAACAGTATCAAGCACAATTTGCAGGGCTGTAAGATTACGCTCACACTGGACAACTCCGCAACAGGCATCACGCTTACGGTTGCGGACAACGGCGTGGGCCTTTCGCCTGAAAAGCTGCGGGAACTGGGAGAAAAGCCGCACTACATGGAAAGCACGGACGAACGACTGAACCTGCGCCACGGCTTAGGGCTTCTATTGGTTCGGCAGATTGTGGAAGCACACGGCGGCACCATGATCATTGAGAGTGAGCCTGAACAGGGATATCAAACGGCATTGTGCTTTCGGTTGCAAGCCGGTCAAAGCTAATGCTAATAGTACTTTGAATTGATAAACCTGACAGAAACATTATTTGTTTTTTTAAAAGGAGAAATATTTTATGATAAATCAATTAAGAGCGGTAGAAGATAGTTATATGGAATTATTCTGCAAGAAAAAAGCAGTGCAAGATATCAGTTATTTTAGCAATCAGACTGTGTCAGAATTGTATGACCATAATTTTATTCTGTTAGAAAACATAAGCAATGAGACGGAAACAATTGAATTTATTCGCGAACAATTAAAAGCGCTGGCGCAGTCAGACAAAGATCATTTAAAAATTGTAATCCACCCTGGAATTGAGGCTTCGAAAGGATTTTACGATGCCATGAATGATTTAGGGTTTGATGTGGACGATCTTTACTATATGACAGCGGATAAACATTCTGCAGGGGATTGGCATGGAAATGATAGCTGCAGGGTTAAAAAAGCAGTTACATCAGAAGAAATAAAAGCAGGAATAGATTGTGCCATAACTTATGCGGCGCAAAGAATGTCCCTTGAGTTATCCAGCAAGAAAGCGAACCAGAAAAAGGAACTTTATGAAAAGGGCTTGATGGATTTTTATATCTGTTATCACGAAGAGACTCCGATCGGTTTTTGTGATTGGTATGAGAAGAATCAGATTGTTAAATTAGAAGAAGTTACAATATTAAACGAATATCAGGGCAAAGGGTTCGGAACAAATATGTTAAAAAAACTGCTTTATAAAGCCATAAAAGAGGAAAAGAAGCGGGTTTACATTGTTACGGATACAGGAGAAGCACATAATATATATCTGCAACTGGGATTTGAGGGAGTAGGTACGGAAACAGAATTGTTTTTAATGAAGAAAGATATGAAATAAAAGTATTTTGTTGACGAAAGGAGCGATTTACAGTGCGTATAAATTCTTTTAATCGTTTTCCCCAGAGCCAGCAATTTTCAAGAAAGAGAATAAGCAGCGTTCCGCTTCCCGATTATTTTACCAAAAAGGCACCGAAAATGAATGATGATAAATTTAAAGAAGCAATTATACAGCTGGCTCAGAAAGACGCTCCTACTGGTAGGTTCGGCGTAGAATGCCCCGGCTTCAGAAATCTGATGGATAGCTATGTTTCTGTGGTATCACCAGACCGAAAAGGAATTATTGATAACGCTTTGGCAACCCTCAGCAGTATCTATCAATCGCCTATACCACAACCGAAAGCCATATCCCTTTTAGATATTCTTTTTGGAAAACGAATCATGTCCGACGACAATACTATTTCCTATGCCGAATTTAAGGACAGCAGCGGAGAAATCGTTGCGACCTTTTCAAACGGTACATGGCATGCTATGGGAACACCGGCAGAGGATGCCCGCACCTCTGAATTTTATGGTATATACAGAGAAGCATGGAATGCAGCAAGAGGCGAAGCAACTACCCCGCTGGTTTCCGATACATCTGCCGGAACGATTGACGTAACCGCCTGATAAGCTATGGAGCATGTGTAATGATGAATATAAAATATAAGCCTGCTGACAAAACAGATATTGAGCTTATTTTTGAGCTGAACAAGGCGCTCATTGACGAGTACGAAAACATAGAAGCTATTGATTATCAAAAAGTTTTGTCATGGGTACGAAATAAAATTGAAGCCCATATACAAGAGTACATATGTGTGGTGCTTGACGAAAAAAAGGTTGGATATTACTATTTTCATGATGCAGATGGGAAAATGGAAATTGATGATTTTTATGTTTTCCCTCAATATCGAAATATGGGCATAGGAACGGAAATACTGAAAAACTGTATTTCTGAAACAGATCTCCCCATTTTCCTCTATGTTTTCGCAAACAACAAGGGGGCTATTGCTTTCTATCAAAAGTTAGGATTTCAGGTAACAGAAATTATTAAAGGCTCTCGGTATATCATGCAACGGATTTAACAAGTCTCCATTATAAGCAGAGCAACAAAGGACTGTATGTTTCCCTTCGCGGTAGCATACAGTCCTTTGTTATAGAGAATTTCCAAGTGGCTTTGCCTTGTCATCTTAAGATTTTGCAAAAACCGGGATTAACCAATATAAACTTGTTCTTTTACTATTCTGCCTGTTCCAAAGGAAATGTTACCCTCCAATTTCCTTCCGTGTGCATGCCCGAAGTAACAAAATTCCCATATAAAGCGTACTTTCCAAGCTGTTCCTGCGGAATGTCGAACACACATTCATAATAGTCGATTCGGCCCGGCTGTTGAAATTGATTCAGGAAATGAAAATCATAGTCAAGGTCAACTCTGTTGCCATCTGCGTCTTTTAAATAAAAGTAACCGTGGTTATCCTTATCCAGATTATCGTAAGCAGCCGTCTGGATATGAAGTTTACCGTCGATATACCCAATGCCGGTCAATTCAATTCCATCAACGGGGAATCCATCCATTGCCTGTGATGGGGTAAGCGCAGTCGTCTTGCCGTCCACTATATATTTTTCATAATTCTTTCCACTGCCACCCGTCGAATCTACACTTTTTGTGCTTTTATCAGTGTCTACCAATGAAAGGTCGATTGGGATTTTTATATCCGCATAACTCTTTTTATCGCTGATAAATTGTTTCACTGAGAAAGTGATTTTATCACCCGTGATCTTTTGGTTTCCCCATTCCGTGATTGAAATCAAAAATGTTGCGGTGTTTGTCTTTTTATCATAGCCGACACGCTGACAGGAGGCAGAGCCGCCAAATGAGCGATTGATGGAGTAGCTGTCATTCAAATCGGTTGTGCTGTCGATGCGATTCCCCGTTAAATCCTGCATGGTAACATATATTTCAGCGGTATCATCATGAATGTAAGCGGAAACAACCTCCATTTTTATACCATTGCTTTCGCTGGATTTTTGTACCGGCATAAAAAATTGAGCCACACTCGGCGATACCTGATACATCAGTTGATAGATGGGTTCTACATTTGCAGCAAGTACAGGCATCGCCATTGTCAGACAAATACACAGGGCTATCAGAGCCGCAGCAGGCCTTTTAAATCGCAAAGGTTTAATTCTCTTAGTGCAATCGCTGTCTCGAGCCGAATTTAAAATATTTTGCAGCAACTGGTCACTTGGGTGAATCTGAGCATTCATGCGACAATATCTTTCTTTAAACATCGTAATCCTCCTTCAAAATGTTTTTGAGTAATGCCCTTGCACGGGTAAGCTGAGTCCTTACCGTGGAGTTTTTTCGCTCCAATACTTCAGCAATTTCCTCAGTAGACATATCTTCATAGTAAAACAAGTGAATGACTTCTCGGTATTTTGCGGGCAATTGCTGTAATTCATTATAAAGGTCTATGTCTTCTTTTGTTTCAAATAGCACGGTTTCTTCCAAAGGAACAATCTTCCTTTTCCAGGCAGAACCCCACAGCTTTTTGGAACAGTTGACAGTTACCTTGATAAACCATGCCTTTCTGTGTCCTTCATTTTCAAAAACCGGCTGTTTTCTTATATATCGCAAAAAAACTTCCTGAAAAATCTCGTCAGCATCGTATTTTGTGCCTGTTCGTGCAAAGGCAAGACGGTATACCATATTGCTATAGAACTTTATAACTCCAGCGCAATCATCCGTACGCAATGATTGTGGCTTCATATTCAAAATCCTCCTTTCACCATAAACACCCCTGAGCTATCCAAAATGCTACAATGGCAGGTAAAAATTAGCGTATAATAAACACGCCACCCTTGACAACCGTCGTTCTGAATAATTTGAGTGTTCGCTGTGCCTGTAAAACACTGAGATTGAACACATATAATTTTTATTTCTTCTCTATCTGCTTAACAGAGGGCGGTTCAAAATCAAAGCCATTGCTTACCTCCGATTACACATTGCAGTATATAAGAAATAAGCCGCTAAAACAACGGTTCACATACACGTTGTTTTAGCGGCTCGTTTCTTATGCTCCCAATCAGCCATTGGTGTAAGTTGAATTTTGCTTCCTGTAGCCATCGTTATCCTTGGCGCTTAATTCAGCTTCTACCTGAGAAAGCCGTCTTTCCAAATCCTTGTGCTTTTCTTCATCATCACTTGCATTTTTCAGTTCTTGTTGAATCTGCTTCTTTTCTTCCTTGAGCTTTTTAATCTCACGATCAACCTTGCCTGTATCAACCGTACATTCCATGTCCGCTTTTTTGTCATCCGCTTTTTCCGGAGCCTGTGATTTATCCTCAGATTCACTTTGTTTTGGCTCTACCTCCGGTGAAGCAATATCAGATTCTTTTTTTCTGATGCTTGCTCGCTTTTTTCAGGCGAATCGGGACGGTCAAACACAATTTTGGGCTGACCATTTTCATCTTTTTCCATGCGGTAAATGCCGGGGGTTTCATTGGGCTTATCACCGCTTGGAATATATTCATCGCGGGGTTCATTTAATGCTCCCGATGATCTTTGCGCTCCTACTTTGGAAGCATCCTTTGATTTGTCAGTGGCAGCCACTGACTGGCGGTTTTCAGCCTTATTCAAATAAGAATTTTGTTGAGAAATGGTATTATCTACTGTTCCTATTAACATGGTGGTTCCTCCTTTATCATGTAATGTTTACACTTTTCATTTTACAAATATAACAGGAGTTTTCAATGGGATTGTTGCGGAATGTCCTTTGGGTGTTGCGGAATGATAAATAGCATATTCAGCTTAAATATGTTCTCCGCAACTTCCACATCCATATTTCCATTATATTTTTTTAAGACAGCCCGAATGTTTGAAAAGCCAATTCCCTCTAAGGGCAGTGCTGTATCTTTCCGGCAGCGGTTTTCAATACTGAGCAGATAGATATTTCCTTTTTGTATGCCGGATAAATGAATCCATCGGTCTTGCCTGTCAATCGCCGCACTGGCATTGATTGCATTATCAAGGGCATTCGACAAAACAATGCACCAATCCATGTCAGCGATCAGGCTCTGCTTAGGGATAGAAATAGCACAATGAACGTGAATTTCCTGCTGGGACGCAACGCCCAGCTTACTGCTTAATAGGGCATCTGCCGCAGCGTTTCCTGTATGCACCTGAAAGGACAAGGCATCAGACACTGTTTCCATATTTCCTAAATATTCGCTTGCTTCGTTTGATTTTCCATCCTTAATTAATTGATGTAAAATAAGCAAATGGTTTTTAATGTCATGGCGAAATGAACGGGTCTGCTCATATCTTGATTTTGCTTCCCTTACATAAACCTCCTGATTCTGAGTTTGCTGCCGCAAAAGCCGGATGGTTTGTTCGTGCTCAATCAAATCAGATAATTTTCGATAAGCAATTAACGCACAAAACAAGCCGCCACAGGCAAGCAAACGTAAAACCAACAGTTCAAAGTTATTTAAGCTGGGAAATGTCAGTCCCTTTTCAGTATCCCAAATAATCGTGTTGCCATAAACAAAATCTGATATAAATGCCTCAAAAAAAGTGATGAACAAAACCGGAAAAAGCAGCATGAGCAGCGATTGATGGCGAATTGGGCGCATGCTGCCTGAGAAAGATTTGTGTATGATACGGCAAGTTAGGATTAACATAGCAACGACCGCAGCATTTTGGAGCAAATCCGCAAATTTTAATACGATTTCGGAACGAATACTTGCGACAATCCAAAAGAAAGCTGACTGCATCATTCCTGCTACAATACTGTACAAAGAAATAATCAAGGAAGATAGACCTATAGACTCGGTAAATCTAATCTTTTGGAACAGCATACCGCAGCCAGTCAGCAACATGATTCCTAAACACATATCCAGAAACTCTGTAGTCCATCCCAAATGCCTGAAAATGGCTAAACTGCATGATAATACCGCATACATAACACTGTAATACCATTGAAATTTTATTCCTGCAAGGCGGCAGAAATAATAATAGAGCAATACGGAAATCATGCCGGTATACAATAGTCCCATTATAATTGGCCACATTTTACGTTCCTTTCCTTTTCATGTACCGCATCATAGCATCCATAAAATCCTGATGACGAAGTCTTGAAATTGGAACATGTTCTCCGTTTTCTAATGAAATCTGTCCGTTTGCGTATTCCAGCAAATAATCCAAATTCACAAGATAACTGCGGTGGCATCGTGTCGTGCGTCAAATTACAGTCACCATAAACAGCAAGTTAATCGCGTCGGTAGTGGCATGAAAAGCGGCACAAACGCGGTGTAACGTCACGCTTGTGCCGGAATAACAGCACTTTATCATCTTTTCATTTAGGCTAGTGCCCGGCTGTTGATGGCAGCCATCATCACATCGGCATCAATGCTTTGTTTCTGGTTCTGCGCCCCGACCGTCAGTGCATCCGTCATGACGTTATCGATCAGGCGTGGATTTCCCTGACTGTAGCTGTAAGCTGCACTCAGTGCCGCATCTTCAAGGATCCCGCGGCTCCCGCCGGCGCTCTCAAGCTTCTGGAAAATATAAGCCGAGGTTTCCTCTGCACTTAACCCTTCAAAGTTATAGTGTACCGTGATCCTCTGTTTCAAGGCTTCATGGATTGGCTTTTCGAGGATGTTGTTTAGGTATGGCTCCCCGATCAGAATCAGTGAAAAACAGTTAACGGAATCGCAATCCTGATTCAGGATCATTTTCAGATCCCGAAGTATCCCCGGATTCAAATACTGAGCCTCATCAAGCGCAAGGAGCAATGGTTGTTTTTTCTCTTTATACAGATAGTAGATCCGTTCCTGTATACTCTTAAACATTACCGGTTTGCTGAATGCGCTCTCAAGCCCAAGGACTGCGCATAACTGGCGGTAGAACTCCGTAATGCTGACCGTGGACAGACACAGATACGCCGTGCGGTAGAGATTCCTGTTAAGCCCTTTCAAAAAGCATCGGAGGGAACTGGTCTTTCCCATGCCGGGTTGCGCGGTGAATACGCCGATTCCCCGAATATCTTTGAGATAATCAAGCCGTGCGGTCATCTCCCTGTGGTCATGTGACTGGAAAAATCCAAGTCGGTCTGTCATCTGCTTGTCGAACGGGTTACAACTTAGGCCATAGGAATCAATGAACACCGGAAACACCCGCCTTCTCATAATCGATACTTAATGCCGGAAGCCTTTTTGTCCTTGCGTTTTCGACCTTGTTCGTTTTGGCGAGCGGATATCTCTTGCCTTCGCACTGGATATATGCCTCCTCCATCCGGTCCGGAAGATACCGGATTTCTACTTTCTGACCCATAAACTGAAGCGGGACATCATAAGAAACGCCATCGATCCGGAGCGTGGCGTCTTTCCCGACCTGTCGGCCGACCCTGTTGCAGAAGCATTCCTTAAGCCACTCCTCCGATTTTGGCTTACGGATCCGGTTGTTTGTTTCAAGGTATCTTGACAAAGGGGTGCAGCCGGTTGCGCCATGCCGCGTTGTGTTATGCTTCCTGATATAGTCCCTAAGCGACCGGTCCGCCTCCGCCAGCGACTGAAACTGTTTGAAATCCATCCCGTATAGCCAGCGTTCCTTAAGCGTCCTGAAATTTCGTTCCACCTTACCTTTGGATGCTCCGTCCCTTATTGGCGTATGGAGCAGTACAATGCCAACAGATGCACAGACCTGTGAAAGCTGGTCATTGCGATAAGGTGCGCCGTTATCCACGTACAGCTTATTCGGGATCCCATAGGTTTCCACTGCCTCCCTCAATACTTGCTGGAAGTTGTAAGCGTTATCCTGGTAGAACAGTTTTCCTCCAACGATCATCCTCGTGCAGTCATCAAGGATCATTAAAAGATAGACGCGCCGGTTTTTGTCATCCTCTCTAAGATATGGCAGGTAACAGGTGTCAGCCTGCCACATGCCTCCAAAATACGCTTCCTCAAATGCCTTCCTTTCACGGACGGCAGCCGGTGCGGCTCCCTTTAACCCATTGCGCTTGATATAGCGCTGCACGCTGCTCAGTGAGACTGTTGCCGGCAGGACGCCTTCCTCGACCAGACGGTCGTGGATCTGTGTTGCGTTGAGCCGTGGATACTTTTCCTTTAAACGGAAAATTTCCTGCTCAGCCTCCCGCGAAATGACTCTTGTCCTTCCAAGGTCAGATCGGTGCTTGGGCGTGATTGCGTCGATCCCTCCGCTTTTATAGCTGCTGATCCATTTCTCCACCGTCTTGGCCTTATACAGAAATTCCCTTCCGTCAGGCAGCTTCATTGGCTTTTTTGTGATGCGCCGACAGTATGCCGATATCGATTCATCCTCATAGGTTCCCTGGATTACAGGTGCTATGATACCGAACCGATAACGTGCCAGTTCGTTTAAATGTCCTTCATCCATTTCTTTCACCTCCGGTCTAAGCTTAAACCGGAAGGCTCCGGATATCCATGCCGCGATTATGTGAAGTCTCCGCTTTCCTAAGGCGGTGAAACTCCCTCCGGCCGGATCATGACGCATTTCCCACGCAAAAATGAGAAATGGTAGCGCTTCAAGAACAGACAAAGCGCACGTACACTAAAATGCCGGCAAAATGCGGGCGTAGAAATTTCCCCATCCCGAAGCAGACCGAGAAATAGCCGCTTATGTGTCAGAAACAGGTGTTTCCACACATACAGCTTCGAATGGGAGATACCCGCACACATACAGAGTTCTTCTACATTTCCCCAATGGCGGAAGTACCGTTGCAGCACATCCAGGACAAAGGAGATGCTGTACGACCCAAAGGGGATCGCTTCCTGGGGAAGCAGGGCATGTGTGTGACCGCAGGAGGTACAAAGCACCCGTCTTACCCGGACCCGTTCTATATCCTGCCCACCGTTCCCATCTGGCAGGATCAGATCTCTACCATAAGGTTCCCATGGAACAAGACACCCCTTCGCAGCGCAGACCGGGCATTGCAGCGCGGTAATGTCCACATGCTCCTCCTCATAGCGGAATCTCTCTATCCCTGCAATTTTTCTACTTTTGAACTTGTAAAGCTGCTGCAACAGTCGTATCATAATAATGACGGTGCGCGGTCTTTGATTGCATATCTGGATTCGAGTCCGGATGTGTTCCCGCGCGCGGTACGGGAGAGGGATCCGGTTCGGCCATGAACATAAGGGGATCCCTCTTTTTTGACTAACTCTATTCCTATCCATTCTCATTGTCAACCTTCCCTATCTAAAAAAGCGTGCTCTTTTTTACAGCACGTTCCCTTATCCATCCACTATTTTCTGTCGATTTTATTTTGATGCGATTTTGCTTTTGCGGCACCTTTTATTTTGACGCCCTACACCCCCCACTGGCGGGGGTCTCTGCCGTTTAGCTTGATTTTCAGCTCCGCATAGGTTCCAAGCTTTTCAACAATCTTGGTGCTGCGAGTACCATTATGATAGACGGATTTTGTTACATAGAAGGAAGTTGCATTTTTTGATTCGGAAGTCTGTAGTCTCATTTCACACACCTAATCTTTCGTATAATGCTTATATTATAACACATTGCGACGGATTGCGCAATATCTATTTTTAAAATTTGACAAAAAAATAAGCCTATCTCTAGGCTTACAGGATTTTTTTCCCTATTTAACTGTCAAACACCCGAGGCTTTGCTGGCGACTCTGGTCGGCGATCTTGCATATTACGCGGCGCTTAAAA
>ENA-UOOK01004191-UOOK01004191.1-fermentation-metagenome-genome-assembly--contig:-NODE-4191-length-15695-cov-28.838811_pt1 | contig 15695 bp, 10 predicted proteins | sample MGYA00245777_ERZ724023 | MGnify/ENA primary metagenome ERZ724023 (study PRJEB28704, sample SAMN03018312) | fermentation metagenome | biome: anthropogenic terrestrial biome; feature: soil...
TTTATCATTTACGCCTTCACCTAATTTGTCAATAATTCCAACCATTTCATGACCAGGAATTAGAGGATACTTTCCAATAAAAGTACCATTATGCAAGTGTATGTCAGTTCCGCATACACCAGTCATTAAAACTTTAATTCTAACCTCTCCTGCTTTTGGCTCAGGAGTAGGTATTTCTTTAACAGAAAATTGTTTTGGTGCATCATATACTAACGCTTTCATATTTCCTCCATATTTTTAACGTTCTTTATAATAACCGTTTAATACTTCACTTGTCATTTTACGTTTAATAAACCTTCCATCTGTAGGTTTTCCTAATAATTCTCCTTTATCGATTACAACCTTACCATCAAGTAAAACTGTTACAGGCCAGCCTTTGACATCCATACCAACAAAAATACTGTAATCCGATGGCTGATGTAAATCCTTTAACTCAACGGTTTTTTCTATATTAGGATCCCAAAGTACAAGATCAGCATCACTGCCGACTTGAATTGTACCCTTTTGTGGATATAATCCCAATACCTTTGCAGGGTTCGTAGAAAATATCTCTACAAATCTTTCCAAAGATATCTTGCCTTTACTATAACCTTCAGAAAATGCTACAATACCACGGGTTTCGATACCATTTAATCCACCACATGCAGTTTCAACTGTATTTCCCTGAATCTTTGTTTCATAGGGTGTCGTGTATTCATCCGTTGATACCATTGTTAATGTTCCATCTGCAAGACCATTCCACAATGCAGCCCGGTCTTCAGCATCCTTCATTGCAGGATAAGTATGGAAGCGTATTCCATTGGGTTTATGATAATCCTCATTACAGAACATTAAATAATTGTGTAATACTTCTCCATACACTGCCTGTCCTTCTTGCTGTGCTCTTTTTATCTCCCTAATTCCACTACGGCCCGTTACGTGTGCAAAAAATGTAGCAGAGCCGGCTTCCTTAGCAAGTTGAATCACTTTAATCACTTTCATCTTAACCCTCTTTTCTTATTGTAAAAGAACTTTCTAATCTGATAACTAACGATAAACCTTAATATTGAGAACAACAATACATAAACAAATAGCTTATAGGCATGGTTGAAAACGATGCCTTCTAATAATTCAAAAATGGTGTAAAACAATAATACTTCAATGATTAAATCAACAATACCTAAACTTCTAATCAATAAGCCTGGGACTAACTTTCTTAACGTTATTTTAATCGATATTTCAACGAATGTAAACAAAATGATACATAACAAATAAATGAAGTGATCTTGAATTAATCCTAATTGAGTAATCCCTAAAACAACACTAAATATCACAATATTAACCACGAGTGATAATAATATGTGTGTCAATAGGTTTAAACTAAGTCCATATGAAAACATCAAGGCAAAGCGTTTCCGTTTTTGAAAAGTTTCGTCGTTTTCCATCGCTTTATAGAGTTCTTCTTCAAGCTTTTTTTGGGCTTGTTCTTTTTCTTCTTCCGTTAAAGGATCTTTCTTATCATTTTCTTCATTTTTCATTTGTTTATAATACCTTCTTTAAATATTGTCCCGTATAAGATTTTTCTACTTTCGCAATTTGTTCAGGGGTTCCTTCAGCAACAATATACCCCCCTAACAAACCACCTTCAGGACCTAAGTCAATCACGTGATCAGCACATTTTATCACATCTAAATTGTGTTCAATGATAATGACTGTCGCCCCTTCATCGGTAATTTGGTTTAATACACGCATTAACCGGTTAACATCATCAGAATGAAGACCGGTTGTCGGTTCATCTAAAATGTATAATGATGTATCGGTAATTCTCCTGTATAGTTCACTGGCAAGTTTTACTCTTTGAGCTTCACCACCAGATAATGTTGTTGCGGATTGGCCTAATTGAATATAGCCTAGCCCAACATCATAAATAGTTTGAAGTTTATTTTTAATTTTCGGCACGTTGTCAAAAAAATCTAGAGCATATTCAACCGTCATATCTAACACATCCGCGATGGTTTTACCTTTAAACTTAACTTGGAGTGTTTCTCTATTATACCTTTTTCCCCCACAAACTTCACATTTAACGTACACATCTGGTAAGAAGTGCATACTGATTCTAGTAACGCCATCACCTTTACAAGTTTCACAGCGTCCCCCTTTAACGTTAAAAGAAAATCTTGATTTATTATAACCGCGTATTTTAGATTCATTGGTCATTGAAAATAAATCTCTTATGTCATCAAAGACACCGGTGTAAGTAGCTGGATTACTTCTCGGGGTTCTCCCAATCGGACTTTGAGAAATCTCAATCATTTTTTTAATCGATTCAGACCCTTTTATTTCATCAAATAAGCCCGGTTCATCCTTACCACGATATAACATTCTATGGAGTCCCTTATATAAGACTTCATTGACTAAACTGGATTTACCCGATCCACTTACCCCCGTTACACAAATGAGTTTGCCTAGGGGAAACTTCACGTTAATATTTTTTAAATTATTTTGTCTCGCATTAATAACTTCTAAATAATTGCCACTACCTTTTCTCCGGTTTTTAGGCACTTCAATTTTCTTTTTTCCTGTCAAATACTGGGCAGTAATTGATTCAGTTACCTTCATCACATCTTCTGGTGTCCCCTCGGCGACCACATAACCCCCATTTATCCCTGCACCAGGTCCGATGTCTACCAACCAATCACTTTCTAACATGGTTTCTTCATCGTGCTCGACAACAACTAAAGTATTTCCTAAATCACGCATTTTCTTTAATGTGTTTATCAACATATGGTTATCTCTTTGGTGTAGACCAATTGAAGGTTCATCTAAAACATACAAAACCCCACTTAAACTAGAACCAATTTGGGTCGCTAGTCTAATTCTTTGAGCTTCCCCACCGGATAAGGTTAAAGTTTCTCTAGATAAGGTTAAATACCCTAAACCAACATCTTCTAAAAAGGTTAAGCGTTGAATCACTTCATCTAAAATTGATTTGGCAATTAAGGCTTGCGTTTTATCTAATTTTAGTGTTTTAAACAGTTCTAATTCTTCAGATACGGATAAATCAGTCAATCTTGCGATATCATAGTTATTTATTTTAACGGATAAGGCAGCGTCATTTAATCTTTTGCCTTGACACTTTGGACAAGCAGATTCAGTCATATAAGATTCAATCCATTCCCTTATCCATTCCGAGGTTGTTTCGCCATGTCTTCTTTCTAGGTTTGTCAAAACCCCTTCATAAGGTCTCATGGTGTCGTAAATACGGCCACTAGAACTAACTGTCTTAATTCTAATTTTTTCTTTTGAACCATATAAAATAATATCTAATTTATCACGATCTATTTCTTTAATTGGAACATCCATGTCAATTTGATAATGTTGACACACTTGACTTAATTCTTGACCTTGAAGATTTTCATCATCTTGATTTTTATAAGGAAGGATGCCACCTTCATTAATTGATTTTTCATAATTAAGGGCCAAATTTTCACTAATGTTAAGTTTCTTCCCTAAGCCTTTACATTCATCACAAGCCCCAATGGGAGAGTTGAAGGAAAATAATCTTGGTTCTAAATCAGGAATTGTAAAGTCGACCCCTTCACAAGCGTAAAATTCAGAAAAATGAAGCGTTCTACTGCCATTGACTTCAACATCAACATAGCCGCCCGATTTACCACTGGCAAGCTCAATAGAATCAGATAATCTTGATTCAATGCCTTCTTTAACTATTAATCGATCGATGATTAAAGAAATGTCATGATTCTTATTCTTATCTAAGACGATGGTTTCATCTAATTCATCTAAAACATCATCAATTTTTACTCTGGTGAAACCGTCTTTTCTTAATGCATCTAAAAGCTTTTTATGGGTCCCCTTTTGTCTTCTCACAACAGGAGACATGATCACTACTTTACTCCCCGTTTCTAATTCCATTACCCTTTGAGTCATTTCTTCGATGGTTTGTTTAGATAGTGGTATATCAGATCCAGGACAATAAGGGACACCAATTCTAGCATATAGAAGTCTTAAAAAATCATATATCTCGGTATTGGTTCCTACCGTACTTCTGGGATTTTTAGAAGTTGATCTTTGGTCAATTGAAATTGAGGGGCTTAATCCGTCAATTCTTTCCACATTTGGTTTTTCATAACTACCTAAAAACTGTCTGGCATAACTGCTTAAGGATTCAACGTAGCGGCGTTGACCTTCTTGGTATAAAGTATCAAATGCTAAACTTGACTTACCCGAACCAGACAAACCCGTCATCACAATCAATTTATTTTTAGGCAGTTTTAAATCAATGTTCTTTAAATTATTTTCTTTTGCGCCTTTTATGACGATATAATCGTTATTCATGAGTCATCTCTTTCAATTGTTTTTCATCTAATATGGTAATATTTAAACTTCTTGCTTTAACTAATTTTGAACCTGCATCACTACCAGCGATAACATAATCCGTTTTCTTACTGACGGAACTGGTAATTTTTCCCCCGAAAGATTCAATTAACTGTGCGGCTTCTTCTCGAGTATAATTTTCCAGTTTTCCGGTTAAAACGAATGTTTTACCAGAAAATTGGTGATTTAAGTTTTTTTCTTCTACTTCAAAAGTTGTTTTAATACCGAACGATTTTAAAGATTCAATTAAATGTGTCGCATAATCCGTGCTAAAATACGCCTCGACACTACCGGCAATGGCATCGCCAATTTCAAAGATGTTCTTTAAGTCATCTGCCTTCGCTTCTTTTAATAGTTCTAAAGAAGGATAATTATCAACCAATATTCTAGCCACTTTAGCCCCAACATGTCTGATTCCTAATCCAAACACTAATTTGTCTAATGGCATATTTTTAGATTGTTCAATGGCCTCTAATAAGTTTGCGACTTTCTTAGGTCCCATTCGATCTAAATCAATCAATTCTGTTTCATAGTCTTTTAGTTTATAGATATCTATAATATCCTTTAAATAGCCCGCTTCATATAACGTATGGACTACTTTTTCCCCTAAAGTATCAATGTTCATGGCGCCTCGTGAGGCAAAATGAACCATTTTATTCACAATTTGGGCTGGACAAGTAGGGTTCACGCAATACCAGTCCGCTTCATTTTCTTCTCTAATTAATTTTGAATGACAGGAAGGACAGTCATGAATCATTTCAAACTTGGTGGTGTTAACTCTTTTTTCAACCACCGGTTTGACAACTTCAGGAATGATTTCGCCGGCTTTTCTTACAACAACGATATCGCCAATTTCGATATCTAAGTCTTTAATATAGTCTTCATTATGCAGGGTCGCTCTGGCAACCATCGAACCACTTATTAAAACACTTTCTAACTCCGCAACCGGTGTAATTACGCCCGTTCTGCCGACTTGATAAGTAATACTGTTTAATTTTGTTTCAACTTCTTCTGGTTTAAATTTATAGGCAGTTGCCCATTTGGGAAATTTGGCTGTATAACCAATTTCTTCATATAAATTAAATTCATTCACTTTAATCACAACGCCGTCGGTATCATAAGAGAGTTTCTTCCGCTTTTCATCAAACATTTCAATTATTTCGATGACTTCATCAATGGAAGATGCGGTTTGGTATTCTTGATTAACCTTAAGACCAAGTTCACTTAAAAACGCTAAACTGTCCGTTTGCGTTTTAAGGTTATAATTTTCAGGATTTAATAGGGTATAAGAAAACATATCTAAACCGCGCTTACTGACAATTTTGGAATCTAATTGACGAATGGTTCCCGCCGCGGCATTTCTTGGATTTCTAAATAATTCTTCATTTGCTTCTTCTTTTTCTTTATTCAATTTATCAAACGATTTATAAGGCATATAAACCTCACCTCTAACTTCTAGAGTGTAAGGTTTTTTTAATTTCAACGGAATACTTTGAATGGTTTTTACATTCTCGGTAACGTCTTCGCCAACAACACCATCACCACGTGTCGCAGCCGTTACTAAGCGTCCTTCTTCATAAATTAAGTTAATCGCTAACCCATCTATCTTTAACTCCAAATCATAAGTAAAGTCTTTAACTTCTTTCCTAACGCGCGCATCAAAGGCCCTTAACTCATCATAATTAAAGACATTAGACAGACTCATCATCGGTACTTTATGGGTAATCTTGTTAAATTTATCTAAAACAACCCCGCCAATTTTCATGGTTGGAGAGGTTTTACTTTTTAATTCAGGATAATTGTTTTCAAGTTCTATTAATTCTTTTAAATAAGCATCGTAGGCATAATCACTAATTTTAGGATTATCTAAAGTGTAATATTGGTAATTAGCCTCAGTAATAATCGCCTCTAATTCGGCCATCTTTTTTTTAATTTGATCCATTAAAATCACCAAATTAATTATACCATACTTAATATAAGTATGTGGAGTTAAGACCTAAAAAGTTCCAAAATAAATCTAGATGGTTGATGGGTTTCTAGATTAACCATGATATACAAATATCGTTGTGATCTGGTGAGCCCAACATACATCAACCTTCTTTCTTCTTCAATGTCTATTTGACTCATAGGAAGGATTTCTTCATTCATTCCAATCATAAAAACCACTTTAAACTCTAACCCTTTCGCTTGATGAATCGTCATCAATTGAATCCGTTCAAAATACGTTTCAAAAAGACAATCTTTAAGTTTATTGGCAACAAAATGGTTACGATAAAGGATTGCGATATCTTCTTGTTTAATGCCCCTATTTAATAATAATCTAATTTCATTTAAAATATATTGGTTTTTTATCTCTGTATTTTTAAAATATTTTAAATCAATATGTCCTTTTTCCTTGATAAAACAAACGAGTTTTTTACCATAGCGATTGTCATTATGTTTAATAAGATTGTTCGCTAATCGAATAATTTCTTGAGAAGAACGGTAATTTAAATCTAACAAATATAAAGCGGCTTTAAATTCTTTTAAATATAAATCGATGACTCTTTTTGATGCCCCTCTAAATGCATAAATACTTTGATCAGGATCACCCACACAAAAGAATACATTGGTGCTTGTTTTTAAAGTTTTAATGAGTTCATATTGAATATCGGAGGTATCTTGAAATTCATCAATAAAAATATAATCAAACGAGTCTTTTATTCGCTTCGAAAACAGCTTATCACTTTTCATTTTCTTTAACATTAAAACCTCTAAATCTGTAAAATCGAACAATCTATTATCACGCAAGTATTGATTATATTTTTTAACTAAATAATTCGTTTGATTATTTCTTTTAAAACAATCAATTTCTTTAATCTCATGATTGGTAAAACCACTAATTAGCAACTGATCTTCGGTAACAATATCCAGTTTATAAATATCTTTTAGGGCTTGGTAACAAAACCCGTGAAAAGTCGAAGTAATGACAGTTTCAAGTTCTGTATTGATTCTTCTTCTTAATGATTCAGCACTCTTTTTCGTAAAAGATATTAATAACATCTTATTATGTCCTTCTTTAATTAACCTTTTAACTCTATTTTCAATCACGGTTGTTTTACCTGTCCCAGCACCAGCTAGTAAAAAGATAAAGCGGTCATTTGCCATGACCGCTTTTAATTGATTCTTATTTAACATGACATCACCTACTACTATAATAAGTAGCTTTAGATGTCCTTTTTTACTTTTTTAATGGAAGGGTGTCCTGGGGTAAACATTTTGATTCCAAACTCCATCCCAAAGGCAATTTTTATCACATCTTCATCTAACCCAACCACTACCCCAAAGCCATATTTTTCATGTTTAACTCGATCACCTGGGATAATCTCTTCTTTTTCTGTTTGATTAATATTATCTAAGAAATCATAAGGGGAAAGGAGTTGTTCTCTTACCGGGGTGACTGGTTTGTCGGGCAGGATATCCATTTCACTTATAAATCTAGAAGGCATATTGTACCGAATTTCACCATATCTAAATCTTGTTCGGGCATGAGAGATAATTAATCTTTCTTTAGCACGTGTCATTGCCACATAACAAACCCGTCTTTCTTCTTCAATATCAAACTCACTAAAAGACTGTTCACTTGGGAAAATGCCTTCTTCTAAGGCAACTAAAAAGACGACCTTGAATTCTAATCCTTTAACTTGGTGGATGGTTGCTAGTTTGACGGTGTTGGCTGAATTATCAAAATCAACATCTGTTTTTAAAGATAAATCATCGAGTATAAGTTGTAAGGCTTCTAAAGGCGGCATTTGATAATCAAAAGTGCCTTGATAGAAAACCGCTTTTAATTCATTGATATTATCCAAGCGATCTTTTGACTCATTGCCTTCGCTCATTAACATATCATAGTAACCACTCTTCTTACCCACTAAATCTACCACATCAGGCAGATAATTTATTTTACTAATGGATTCTGTTAAATTAATAATTAAATTTTTAAAATCGATGAGATTTTGTTTGACCGCTTTTCCTAAATCGACTTTATCAATTGCGTCAAACAGACTAACATTATAAATGGTCGCGTAAGTTTCTAATTTTTGAATGGTGACTTGACCAATCTTACGTCTTGGCACATTAATAATCCGTTTTAAAGAAATATTATCCATCGGGTTAAGACACAAGCGAATATAAGCTAAAATATCTTTAATTTCTTTTCTTTGAAAGAAAGATAAACCCCCATAGATAACATAAGGGATATTATATTTTAAAAAGGATTCTTCAAAGACACGGCTGATGGCATTGGCTCTGTATAATACGGCGATATCGTTATATTCAATGCCTTTAAACACTAAATCTTCAATTGCCTTGGTGACAAAATAAGCTTCATCTCGGTCGGATTCTCTAATTTGATGAACGACATTAAGGCCTTCACCTAAATTGCTCATTAAGTTCTTTTCCACAGTTCTTCCCGAATTATAACTGATTAAACGATTGGCAGCATCTAATATTTTGGTCGTTGAACGATAATTTTGATCTAAAACATAAACCTTAGGACTAAATTCGATCATATAACGATTTTGATTCTCGTAATGGGCGCCTCTAAATGAATAGATACTTTGATCTGGGTCACCGACGACAAAAATGTTGTTGTTAGAGCCGATGAGAAGTTTCAATAATTCATATTGCGTTTTATTGGTGTCTTGAAACTCATCAACTAAGATATATTCATATTGCCGGTTGTAATAATCTTTAACTTCTGGACAACGATTAAAAACTTCTATTGTCTTCAAAATCAAATCATCAAAATCTAAAGCGTTGTTGTCTTTTAAATATTGATTATAGGCATTAAATATTTTAGTTTCATCAAAATCCAAGAAATCATATTGACCGTTTTTGATTTTAGAAAAAAGATTTTTAAGCCTATTTGAACTATACTTATTAGAATCATAGTTTAGTTCTTTAACCGTATCTCTAATAATTTGTTTAGAATCATCTTCGTCAATAATTAAAAATCTTCTGGTATAACCCTGATTTAAATTCGTAATTTCATTTCTTAAAAAGCGTGAACAAAAAGCGTGAAATGTTGAAATTTGGGTTAAATACCCTTTTTCTCCAACTAGGTTCATGACTCTTTCTTTCATTTCAGCTGCTGCTTTATTAGTGAAGGTAACGGCAACAATTGATTGTGGGTCGATGCCTTCTGTAATCATATAAGCGATTCGGTAAGTTAGTGTTTTAGTTTTACCAGAGCCTGCCCCGGCAATCACTGAAACAGGACCATTAATATGCGTAACAGCTTTTGATTGTTCTTTGTTTAATAACGTTAAATCTATCATTAAGTCTCCTATATAAAAAAGGGAAAGTCCCTTTTTTATTTAAATGAACTCTTAAGTTCAACTACTCTGTTATAGACATCAATATCTTTTTCTTTGTGGTCAAGTTTAAAGTAACCAACACGCATTAGTTGAACAGGACCTGTAATGCCCTCAACTGCTTTTTCCACATAGCCTTCTTTGACTTCTAATGAATTTGGATTTAATCGATCCATAAATGAGCCTTCTCCATCAAACACCAATGGACCGTATAAATTAAAGCGTGCTTTCTTAGCGGTTGACGCTTCCACAAAATGGATGGTTCCATTTGGTTTTCTTTCATCAAAGCCTGAACCACTTAACGTTTGTGGGTCATAAGTTACTAATAATTCAACGATGTTTCCTGCTTGATCATAAACAACATCATGACAATGAATAAAGTAGGTGTTAAATAACCTTACTTCAACCTCTTTCGCAAGCCGTTTCCATTTTTTGTTTGGCTTTTCTAAGATAAAATCCTCTTGTTCAATGTATAAGTGTTTTGAAAAATAGATGGTTTTATTGCCTAATGATTCATTGTTAGGATCCATAGGGACTTCAAAACTTTCTATTTTATCATCAGGATAGTTGGTTATGGTTACTTTTAATGGGTTAATAACCCCCATCATCTTTGGCGTTTTGGTTTGTAAGTCATCTCTGACAAAGGATTCTAACATATCCGTTGAAACGGTATTGCTGGTTTTGGATAGACCAGTGCCTAAAATAAATTCTTTAATAGCCTCAGGTGTAAATCCACGTTTTCGCATCCCTGATAATGTTGGCATTCTTGGGTCATCCCAACCACTTACTAAACCAGATTCAACGATTTGACGTAGGTATCTTTTTGACATAACAGTGTTTTCAATATTTAAACGTCCAAATTCGATTTGTCTTGGGACTTCGGGCATTTCAGTTTCTCTAACAACCCAATCATATAACGGTCTATGATCTTCAAACTCAATACTACACAAGGAATGGGTTATACCTTCTATCGCATCTTCAATGGGATGGGCATAATCATACATAGGATAGATTTTCCATCTATCTTTGGTACGATGATGATGATCAAAACTGATTCTATAAAGCACAGGATCTCTCATGTTCATATTCGGGTTAGACATATCTATCTTAGCCCTAAGGACTTTTTCGCCTTCTTTGAACTTACCTGCTTTCATTTGTTCAAATAGGCTGAGATTTTCTTCAACGGATCGGTTTTGATAAGGTGAAGGGGTACCTGGCTTGGTTAAAGAACCTCTTGTCTCAGAAATTTGTTGGGCTGTTTGGTCATCCACATAGGCCAACCCTTTTTTAATTAAAAGAATGGCTCGATCATACATTTCATCAAAGTAATCTGAAGCAAAATAAATCGCTTTTGGTTCATAACCTAACCATTTAACATCTTCAATAATTGCTTCAACAAACTTCGTTTCTTCTTTTTCAGGGTTCGTATCATCAAACCTAAGATTGGTATAACCGTCAAATGATTTCGCAAGCTCAAAGTTTTGAATAATCGCTCTTGCATGACCAATATGTAAAAACCCATTGGGTTCTGGTGGAAAACGCGTAATTATTTCTTTATGTTTACCCGTTTCGATATCAGTTGTCATAATTGTTTTAATAAAATTGGAATGTGTTTCCATAATATCACCTACTCTAAATAGTATACCTTAAAGGACACTTTTCCTCAAGATATTATCTTAGAAAACTCTATTAAATATTGAATTGCTGAATCTCATCTATTTTTAAACTTAACCGTTGACCTCAAAACCAGTTTTTATATTTAATAAAAGCGTTTATTTATCTTTCTCCTTATGAAAAGACCAAGCTTGTTCTTTGTTTATACTAACAATTAACGATTATAAACTGACCTTTTGTTTGACAAAGTTTTTTAGAGAAGTGACTTCTATTTTAGTAAATGAAAAAGGTTTGATACGGTTAGTATCAGACCTTTATCTCAAACACATCTTAATTACCTATCTTATTACAACAACACACCATTGATTACATATCAAATACCTTTAAATTTAAAAGAACAATCAGAAATTTAGTAAACAGCTTAATCATATTACAGTTCTTTTTCTATAAAAAAATAGATAAAGACAGTCATAGAAATATTCCTTATTTTTGTTTTAAATGATCAGCGATAACGGTTCATCCCCATAAACTCTATACAACACCACCTCGAGGCCAATAATGGATTAACAACAAAAAGTAAGTTAAAAATACAATCCCAATATTAATTATGAAAAATAAATACTTTATAAAATAGAATAACTTTTTATTGTTTATTTTTTTTCGCGTTATCAATATACCATATAATAGTGGCCCTATAAACATGATTAAAGATATAAAAACTCCGATTATTGTAATATCATATCTAAAACTATTAATAATATAAAAATATATAAACACAAATGTTGGCAAAATGATTGGTAAATTTAGTTTTTGCCAAAAAGATTGATTTTCTAATTTATTGTTAATAACATCACCTAAAATACCAATTATTACCAAGGATAAAACCAAATATAACGTAACATCAAACATCATATTAAAATATAGTAATGGATCAATATAATTAGAAATTATTCTTAATATAAAACAATATATTACTATCATTATAGAATAAATATAAATACCGTATGCATAGAATTTTTTCATCGTAACCTCCTAAATACTACATTGTTAATAAATATTGTTGAATTATCTTTCAGCACAATTATTATATGCTTAACAGGGTGATACAGTGACCATAAATTCTTGTGTTCTTAATCGATTAGCGGCATCTCTAATGCCGACTTTAACTTTATATTTTCCTGGAGTAGAATACAATATTTCATCAAATATTTCTTCTTTAGATATATAGCCTACTACAGAACTATATTCATTGAAAATTTGGCTAGACCAGTCAATATTAGTATGTGTTCCAGAACTTATCGTTTTCGAACTAATGAAGTCAAAGTATAAATCCCATCTTGCCGCATTGTTTTGAATAACATCGGGAATTTTTGTTCCGTAGTAATCCCCGATTATACCAAATTCATACAGGTAGGTTAGAGCGGTTCCACTTTTGTTTTTTCCTTGACTAGATGATAAAAAGTTTAAAACGGAATCTTTATCCCACACAAATCTTTCGAATGCGGTATGGTTATTATAATCCACTAGACTATTTCCCCATATCAAATATGGATAAACATCTCTTATATAATGTGCAGATGAAATAAGGCCAACTTGAGGATAAGATTCATCAACACCAAAATTAAAACTAAATGTTACTAAATCTTCATATTCAATATTTCCATAATTATCATAAACTAATTCTAAATCACCATTTAATAAAACTCCTAAATTTATATCTATATACTCTATAGGACATAGATATTTTACGTTTGAATTATTTTGAGGAAGTAATTGATGAAAATACGATGTTTTGTTTGTTTGTTTTTTCCATAATGCAGTATCAAGCATATTTTCGGTTGGATATAAAATATCTACTGGTGTATTTGATAACTTATTATACTGATTTCTATTATAGTGTTCTTCTCTAGATATCTTAAAATCAAAAATATTATCATTTGACCTAACAATCATCTTTTCTTGTCCCCAAAAATCATTAATAAGGTATATTTTTACCTTTGGAGCAGATATATATCCAAGGGCAACGTATGATTGATAATCAAACTTTATTACTTCTCGATGATTATAAGAATCAAAGCGAGCATTCAATACATACCTTGTCGTTCCAGTATATATTTTATTGCTATCTTTGTAATAGTACTCCGCTTGAATACTATATATACCATTATCTGTAGTTAAATAGTTATAAGTTTCAAAATACCCAACGTATACTGTTTCATAGTAGTATTTACTATTTAAACTTATATCGTCAGTAAAAGAAAAAGTGTCTTTTGGAATCAAATTTACAAGTAAACTCAAATCTTCTTTAGATGTAATAGAATCTTCAAGAAGCAAACTTAAATCTTCTTTACTTAATTCAGCCTTTTCGACTAATTTTCCAACAAAAGGTGTTGAATTGCTTAGAAATTGACTCAAAAGATTGTTTTTGTGAGCTTGATAAAGTGAATAGAGAATTGCGTTTTTCTCATATTGAATGCCGCTGATTTCTATAAATTCATTATTTGTTCCATTTATAGTATCAATGATTAAGTAATCATTTTTCATTGCTTCATCCTTAATTTTCATAGTTTTATAAAAGGAATCCTCACTATCGGAAAACGCAATTAATTCATTTTCAGTTTCATATAGATCTAATCCTTCAATTTGTACTTTTTGGAAACCAAAAAAGTAAAGTGAGCTAAAAACTAAAACGCTAAACATTAGAGCTTTTTTCATTTTGTCCTCCCGTTTTTTTGACTAATTACTATTCTAAATACTAGCAGAAAATACTCTTAATTTATTTTAAATAACTGAATCTTTTATTTCTTTGAACTTTTCATAATCTTCATCATAAATCTTCTTTAATTCTATAAAATCATATCTGCCATTTGTTTGTTTTAAAACTAATGATAATTCTTCATTTTTTTGAAATCTTTTTATCTTATTGAAACAAGCTTTTTGTACTCTATAAAACAACTCTTCACTATGATTTATTAGTTCGTATTTAAATTTGACAGATAATTCAAATAGATGCTTTTTAAACTCACACATAATATCATCTGCATGGTTTATTACCTTATTTTTATAATAAGAATTTACCATGCATTCTCCACCACAAACAAATCTAATTTCACAGTTTTTACAATCTTCTCGCTTAATTAACACATCCCAAAGAGAATTGACTTTTGATTCATCTATCCCTGTTTCCAAATCACCAATAACGAGCAAGTCTATGCCGATAGCACCTGGGCAAGAAATAATTTTTTTATCTGGGGTTAAAGAAAAACGACCAATTCCAGCATCACATCTTGTTACTACTTTTTGATTAAGTATTACTCTTATAATAAATTTTCCAAAATAATCATCGCCATTTAACAATGCATCTAAATATTGAAATTGACCTGAAAGTGTTGTTTTTCTTATAAATTTATACAGTTCAGTATAGTTGTCCTTTATTAAGTTTATGTTTGAGTTATTTATTCCTTCTATGTAATCATCAAAACTTCTTACAGGTTTTATGCTGATAGTTGTAAACCATTTTTTTAAATTTACAACTGCTTTAACTAAATTCATATTCTCATTTGATAATGTAACGGCTGCCCCCAAAAAGGTTCTATGTTTTACTTTCTTAATATTTTTTATAATTTTTTTATATGTTCCTTTTTGTGTGAAATCCAATCTGTTCTGATCATGACTTTTTTTATAACCATCAACACTTACACCAAATATATATCCTGCATCTTGAATTGCTTTAATATTTTGGGATGTCAATAAAGTTCCGTTTGTGACAAACATTGGTAAAACTTCTTTAGATATCTCGTTACTTTTTGTTTTACAATAATCAGATAATTCTATCAAAAAATTAAGTCTTAATAATGGCTCACCAGAACCAGTTGGATCTACAATGAATTTATGCGCATTTGGAAAACGATTAACAATTAAATCAATGAATTTAGTAGCATCATCAATTGATATACTACATTCGGTTCTTTTTTGCATAAAACAATATCTGCATTTCATATTACAAAAGTTTGAAGTGTGTAATGAAATATAAATTGTATCAAAATTATCAAAATTCAAAACTTGGTTATAATTAATAGGGATATTCATCATTGATTCGATAGATGCGGTTTTGAAAATTTTAGAATCTTGAGGAATATCCTTTTTAAGAATAATTTGATTCCCATTTATTTTACTAACATAAATAAAAGAGTCATTATGTGAATAAACAATATAATCCATAATTGCACCTTCTAATCTTTATTTAATTACCGATTTTATTAGACAATTTAATTATGAGCGCTTACATACAACATAAGTATACTATATATTTTTAAATTTGTAAATAGTAAATCATTTTATTCTCTGTTTAAG
>ENA-UOOK01004192-UOOK01004192.1-fermentation-metagenome-genome-assembly--contig:-NODE-4192-length-15692-cov-5.261495_pt1 | contig 15692 bp, 10 predicted proteins | sample MGYA00245777_ERZ724023 | MGnify/ENA primary metagenome ERZ724023 (study PRJEB28704, sample SAMN03018312) | fermentation metagenome | biome: anthropogenic terrestrial biome; feature: soil; material...
TCAGTTCTTGTTACTGATATTTCTGCAAATTTTACAGCAAAAATGATACGCTACCATTGAGCAGGATGATGAAGATGTCTATGGCCTTACCCAAGGGGGTTTTGAAGTCTATCATGTAGAACTCGACGGTCTCCCGCAAGCTTCTGGCCTGAGAAGATTTCTTGCCCCCCTTACCCGCAGACTCCTTTTTCTGATTGGCTCTTGCCTGATTGCCGGACATCTGAATGCTTATTGCATCTTTCAGGGGATAAAACCATCCGAATCAGCTCAGGAAATGATTAAGTCTTCAGGCAGCAGTGTGTTATTATGATATTATGATCGAATTCTCTGATGTCTTGCAGGCGGCAAACATCCTCAAGGACAGGGTCATCCGCACCCCTCTGGTCTACTCCCCTACGTTCAGCAGGATAGCTCAGGCTGAGGTCTACCTGAAGCTGGAGAGCTTGCAGATGGGCGGCTCGTTCAAGGTCAGAGGGGCCACCTACAAGCTCCAGTCCAATCTGGAAAAGATCCATTCAGGGGTTATCGCCGCCTCTGTGGGAAACCATGCACAGGGGGTGGCCCTGGCCGCCAGTGCAGCCGGTGTCCCTGCTACGATCATCATGCCTGTCTGGGCCTCCATCTCCAAGCAAGAGGCCACCCGAGCTTATGGGGCAGAGGTGAGGCTAATGGGCAAGAGCCTCGTCGAGAGCATAGAAATCGGCAGGCGGATGGCCCAGGAGACGAACAGGATCTTCATTCATCCGTATGACGACGAGGAGGTCATAGCCGGCCAGGGGACAGTTGGCCTGGAGATCCTGGAGGACCTGCCCGATACAGACCTTATAATCGTCCCGGTGGGCGGAGGGGGATTGATCGCAGGAATTGCCCTGGCTGCCAAGGCCATCCGGCCGGAGGCAAGGGTGGTGGGGGTGCAGGCGGCATCCTGCCCCTCGGCCAGAAAGGCCCTGGAGCTTGGAAGGCCGGCGGAGGTCCAGGCTGAGGAGCGGGGCTCGATCGCTGATGCCATCATGGTCACCCAGGTGGGCGAGGCCCCATTCCCGTTGCTGCAGAAGCTGGTGGATGATATCGTTCTGGTTGATGAGGATCAGATCGCCTCTGCCGTATTGAAGCTTCTGGAGAGAAAGCGCATTTTAGCGGAGGGGGCGGCCGCTGCTCCACTGGCTGCGTTACTTGGCGGATCGCTGCAGGTTGCCGAGGGGAGCCGTGTAGTGCTGGTGGTAAGCGGCGGTAATGTGGACAGCCTGCTCCTGGAGAGAATCATCTCAGCAGGCCTTCTGAAAGAGGGAAGGATGATGCGTTTTTCCGTCTGCCTGAAGGATGCTCCCGGGTCGCTGGCCGGGCTTTTGGAGCTGCTTGCCAGGCATGAGGCCAATGTGGTTCACATCCATCATGCCCGAAACGAGAGCGGAGTGGCGATCAACTATACCCGGGTTGACCTGGAGCTGGAGACGAGGGGATTCGAGCATATAAAAGAGATCGAGCGGGCGATGGATGGGGCTGGATACAGATTCATGCGGAGGTGAGGAGCGCAAACTGCCCTCCGCCGCTACGAATGGATTGCTGAAACGGCAATCGGATCCATCTGTTGCCATATTTTTTGTTCAATTGAAGAATACTGCTATTTCTCCTGCTGAAAGATCTGCTTCATCCTTTTTGTCCCCAAACCCTTTGACCTGAAGATGCTTCTGATCCTTTTCTTTTGATAAGCAAATATCTTGTCGTGCAGTGGATGATCCGGCCCCACCTTAAGAAGTGTTAAAGATACGACAAAGTTTTCGGGTTGATCCAGGAAACAGGCTATGCCTCCTTCCTCTCCTGACTCGACTACATTAAGGATCTTCAATTCCTTTTCCGGTGTGACATCATATCCATTTGCAATCAAGGTTTTGCTCAAATCGCGGCTGGCGTAAGCAGCGATGGGCAGATGGGCCTTCATCTCGTCTATTAGCAGCATATTCTTCATCTCTTTCCGTATCCCATTATTCGAAGAGATGCTTTTCATCGAACAGGGTGCAGAATACATCCTTCTCGCTGATGCATCGGTTGGGGCATACCTCGCAGATGCTGAGCATATGATCCCATGCATATGAGATTGCATCAGTCATTTTATTAACCATGTCATCGCCGATATCAGGGAAGAACGATTCTACGGGCTCGTATGAGATGCACACTTTTTCAATTTCGCCGGACAATTGCCTGAGAACTTCATCCTTCATTGCTTTTGTATAGTAAATGCAAAACTCCGCAAGGACCTCATCACTGATCTTTTTCCTTCTCAGCCTGTAGGCAAGTTCATCTTTCATGCTATCATAAATCGACAAAGCTAATTCATAGCAAAACCAGTTCAGCTTAATCTTATCGTCCTGGCTGGAATAAAAAGAGGTTGGGCTGATCATATCCAAGCTGTTCTTTTCATTCTTTACCTTTCGTCTCTTCCTCACTCCTCTCATGCTCTTATCTCCCCTTGATGTGCCTGATCTCCACTGCTACTCATCTCCTTGATCGGACCATCTCCCGGCCTGATCTCTTTGTCTGCATCTGCGAACTGGACGAAAGCTTCTTTTGTTTCTATTTGTACTCCTTGAAGGCCTCAACCAATTGTCTAAATGATGTCGGCTTATATTTGTCGAAGCTTTCCTGATCAACATAGACGAAATCGTATTCTTTTGCATGCTGCGCCCGGTTGATATCTTCACACCATTGCTTTAGACGCTGCATCTTGAGCGGCACGCCAAGGTCTTCCTGCCCTTTTGTCTCAACAACAAACTTCTCTCTATCCGAAACCTTAACCAGGAAGTCGGGGTAGTAGGTAGAGATGTCCCCCTCTGCATTCACATAGTCCAGCTTATAGCCCACAGCCAGATAGATCTTGGCATATGAGATCACGTCATCGCACTTTTCCAGGAAAGCGGCGAACTGCAGTTCAAAGGGGCTATCCCCGACTATGCGATTGAATGGGCTCTTTTTCGGGATAAGGTAGTCCTGATCTTTAACCACAAATGGGCGCGTCTGCCGCAGCTTGATGGTGTCGCGTATTTCGGCATCGCCTCTGTCTCGTATAGTGAGAGCGTTGATGGCCTTTTTGAAGGATTCGATCACCGTTTTAGTGGCAACTAGCTCTGAAAGGTTGCGTAGGGTGTTGGGACTTTCCAGATCCACCGGCTGGTCGAATAGCTCATCCCTCACAAAGGCTTTGACCTTGCCGTAAAGCACATCATAACCGCTGACCAGCCTCAACTCTCTCATTATAGTCTGAGCAAAGTAGCCGATCACACTTCGGTAATCAGCAACCTCCGCTGTATCAAGGATAGTTGTGTGAGTGACCTTGCCGGTAGTGAGATCTTTGAAGATGATTTCTCGCTGCTGGTCTTCGGTGAATGATTGATACGGAACTTTGGCGTTTCCCAGTGCCGTCACATCAAGGTCGGCCAGGTTTTTATATTCGCGATAGATGCGTGGCGTGAGAACGGGGATTTCAATATCTAGAGCCTCGATATCTTTCTTGGAGTTCTCCTCGTCAACTTCCACTACCAACGGAGCTTTCGGCCCCGTTCCTTCTCCCATCGGTTTGCGCTCCAGCACCACACCTTCTGCCTGTATAGATTCCACAAAATCCATGAAGGCATTTGTACCGATCACGCTGACATATTCCTCCAAGCCGCCCGGATACATTTTGCGCAGACCTCGTCCAAGAGTCTGTTCCGGGAGGATATTGCTCTTGGCCGAGTAGGCACGCAGCCCAACGATGGTGGTGACGTTTCTCACATCCCAGCCTTCAGTGAGCATCATTACTGAGACTATGGCTTTGTAGGGGCTATCCCAGCCATCAATATCATTTGCCTGCTGGCGCAGTTTATCCAGCTCTTCTTTGGCTTTGCCTGATTTGGATTCGGAGATCTCGCCGTTATTTTTGGTATGAATGACCAGCACTGCATCTTTCAGATCCTGATAGCTGTCCTCCAGGTAGCGAGCGACATCGTCGCAGTTGCGGGTATCATCGGTCATCACAAAGAGGATGGCCTTCTTGTCCGCCTTTTGGTGCTCTTCGTAGGCTTTGCGCCACTCGATCACGCCCAGGTGAAGGTAGTCAGCATATCTTTCCGTGAATTTGGCACTCTGGCGCTCCACAAGCTTGGCGCGGCTGGGTGCATCCGGCAGGACAGGATGCTTGACGACATTTTGCGATATCGCTTCAACCAGCGGATAATCGGCTACGGTCTGCACAAAAATAGCACCATTGCGGTGCTTGGGCGTGGCGGTAGTGTCTATTTGCAGGGAAAGGGCCGAGTCCTTTAGCTTGAGGCGGTTATTGATATCATCGATGGATTTGAACCAGGCCAGGCGAGGGTCGTGGATGTGGTGCGCCTCGTCATTGAGGATCATCAGCTCATCGATATCACGCACAATCATGCTCAGGTCCACTTTAGAGTCGGTAGTGGCGCCAGATGGCCGCTTGCCCAGGAAATAGTCCATCGTGTTATCGTCGTCGGGCGATGCGGGTGTGTCGTCGCCAGCATAGACGCGATGGATATTGGTCAGGAAGATGTTACCAATAGGGCGAATGATGCGCACATCATCTTGCACATGCAAGCTGATTTGTTGAATATCATCATGCCAGCTTCGGCCTCCTACGCCATCGTCGGGCAGGACGGGGTCATCAAAAAAGATTTTCAGCCCCTCAAAATCCTTTCTGATTCGATCGAGTACGATGATGTTGGGAGTGATTATCAGAAAGTTTCGGGAAAGCCCTGATTCAGGCTCGTACAGCTTATGAAAGAAGCTCCAGGCCAGGATCAGGCTCAATACCTTGGTCTTTCCTGAGCCGGTTGCCATCTTTACCACGAAGCGCCTCCAGGTCTCGTCGAACATGCCCGTGGTGACCAGACTTGAGCTATCAAAGCGCATCAGGTCGTATTTGTCCTGTACGCCGGCCACATCGTAGAGGAAGATGATAGTCTCCACCGCCTCACGCTGGGCGAAGAAGTACTGAAACTCGTACATTGTCCCGTCTGCCTTGGGCAGAAGGTGAGGGTTATTGAACCACCAGTTCAGCAGGTAGCGGCTGGTATCAGTCGCACCCTTGTAGCCGCTGTCACGCCATTCCTTAACCTTCTTGCGAAGCTCTGAAACCAGCGGAGGCATGAGCTTATCCATGCTGTTTTCTCGCAGAGCCTCATCTGCCGGAAACCAGCGCACAGCCGGATCGAGGATGGCATGGGGTGATTCAGGAAAGCTGGGGTGAAGTGCCATTAGTTCTAATCTCCTATGTTGACCTCAACGATGGTCATAGTGTCATTGCCAAAGATGTCTACTACCTTGACGGCAAGCTTGCGCCGGCCGGGCCGGCATTCGTGAAATACGCTTGTCAATTCTAAAGTTCGATCTTTCTTGGTACGGAAGGATTGCCACTCGTTCTCGAAGATGTAGTCGCCGGTCCAGACCTCTTCCCATTCGCCATTGCCATTGTTTTTCACGCGCACGATCTCGCGCTTGCTCTCGAAGTTGAAGTCCACCGCCCAGTAATCGATCCAGTCTGTCCATTGCTGAGTCAGTGTCTCCCGGCTGACGATGCCGTCCTTGTCCTTGCTCACTTTGACGATCCGGCCATGCTCGGCAACGATCTTGCTGGATTTGTCCTTCAGCGTGGCCTCGGCAGAGGCGATGGAATCCTGAGAATAGAAAACAGAGAAGTCGGTAAGCTGCACAGCCACGCTGCTTTTCTTGAACAGAGGCTTCACCTCGATTGCGGCCACGTCGTGGAAGACGACCTGGTTCTTTTCTACCGCTCGCTTGTCGAAGACCTCTGCCGGTATGTACTTGGGTGCGATATCGATGCCCTTGGCCCGAGCCTCATCCAACACATTCGGAAACAGGCCCATCTCGAACTCGAATCCAAGGATATCAACGCGGGAGATGTGCTTTTTGCGGCACTCCAGGATGATCTCCTCGACGAAGAGGCGGGTCACTGGCATATTGACCGGCCCCACAGACACCATTCGTCCTGCCTTCTTGCCGTGGAAGGTGGGGAAGCCCTCAATCCTTTCTGCCCGGTAGGCCCGGAGGATCAGGTCAACAAATGCGGCTTCCTTCTCCTCTAGCTGCTTATTCTGCTCGGCTTCCCGCAGGTTGGGATTGATGCCTATGTAGTGCTGACGCTCGTACTTGCCCAGATTGAGAATCTCAAAGGCACGGTAGCCCTTGCCCTCGGCCTTGAGCTGACGCTGCACGCCGATCATGCGCTTGCGGGTGGTGTGTATGCCGAACTTGCCCAGGTCGGCGACGATCCACTTCCTGCCCAGCTTCTCAGCTACAGCGGCAGTAGTGCCAGAGCCGCAGAAGAAGTCGGCGACGAGGTCGCCTTCGTTGGAGGAAGCTTTGATAATGCGTTCTAGGAGGGCTTCGGGCTTTTGGGTGGGGTAATATAGTTGCTCATTTCCTGCTGCTACTTTAACATCATCCCAAATGTCAGGGACTCTCTCTCCTTCGCTCTCATCAAGATAATGCTTAAGTCCAGGATAACCTGTTTTCGACCAATATATCTTCCCCGCCTCATCTAATGTTTCCATTTTATTGATAGCATAAACCCAGCATCTTGAAGGCGGAGGACGTATACCTCGCCAAGCATATACTTGACCTGCAGATGCACGTGACATTGAGGCGGTCAAATCATTTACTCGAAATCGTCTTCCTGTTTCTTCTTCAACATATCTATACATTTGGTTAACGTACTCATCGCGAAGTGGTCTATAAGGTTGATTCCAGATAGATCTCTCATTGCTCCTGGAATAAACGAATATAGTGTCATGTATGGCTCCATACTTTCTTTGGGCATTGCTTTTGCTTGTTATCCTCTGCCAAATTATTTCATTGTTAATCAATTCTTTGCCAAAGATTTCATCAAGAATCAGACGCAAGTATGCATTTACATGCCAATCACAATGGATATAGATGCTGCCATCTTCAGCAAGCAAATCCCGCATCAGTGCCAGGCGTTCATAGATCGTGGCGATAAAAGAATCTGCTCCATTACCCCAGGTATCTCTATAGGCGATCTCCTCCAGAATATTGGGTTTCTTGGTGAAGGTATCGCTGCCGATCTCGATATCCATGGAGAAGTCCGCGCCAACATCAAAGGGCGGATCGATGTAGATCAGCTTGATGCCGCCCTGCGCCTCGATCTCCTCGCGGAGGGGTCCGTTTTTCAGCGAGGAGAGAATGAGCTTGTTGTCACCCCAGATCAGCTTGTTTGTCCAGCCCTTAAGCTGACGGCCGCGGTTATCCAGGTCAAAGAGGGTCTTCTGGAAATTGGTATCCTTCTCAGCGCGCGGCTCGTCCACCTGCTCGATCACCTGAAAGGGCAGCACAATATTGCAGACCTCATTTGTCTTGCCGTTCCAAACCAGCTCCACCTCGCGCTTATCCTCAAAGAGCAGAAAGCGGTACTTGTCTGGCAGGGGCTTATCGGCTTCTATGTAGCGGATTATCTCCTGCTGTTCTCTTTCGGTCAGGCGTGGCATGAGCATCTCCCTTACGTTTATCTCGACAAAAATGTCGATTGCTTGGATGGTTTGCAGATTTCCTGTGACAGTCATAACGAAAAAGGTTTTGGTGTCTCAGAAGAAAACGCATATAGGCGAAATTATTAAGAATAGCAGAGAAGATAGTGATTCAATGGCAGCACGAGGCAGAATCAAGACTAAAAGAGAGGAATCCACCAGCGACCAGGGCTTAGACGCTCTGGAAGAGTGTGATGAATCGACCGCAGAGGAAATTCATGCACTCATCGAACTGGAAAAGGATGATTTTATCAGCCTTGAAGAATATGCGAAGAGACGCGGCCTGCGGTGCGCCAGGCCAGATAGCAATGCACCAGGGGGAAATAAGCATAAATTAGATGTATAAAAACAACTACAGATATGCAGAAGTCTCGGGTAGTTCGGATGGATTCCATTGGGCCTATTGAGAAGTGTAAGCGGCAAGGAAGCGATTAAGGCTTTCATCAAAGCAGGCGGAATAGTCCGCCGCGGAAAAGGTGATCATGTCAACATTAAAATGCCAAATGGACAGCTCATAACTATCCCAGTCTCAGGGAGTCTTAAGATTGGCCTGCTAAAGTCGGCAATTAGAAAGGCCGGCCTGGATGATGAAGAATTCATGATACTCTTGAAGGAGTGATTAATTATGGAATATACTATTTTGATCCATCAGGCGGAAGAGGGTGGCTTCTGGTCTGAAGTTCCCGCTCTTCCTGGATGCTACTCTCAAGGAGAAACAATAGATCAAACCCTGCAAAATACCAAGGAAGCCATCGAATCCCACCTGATCGCCCTGAAGGAAGATCTAGTGGCGGCCCCAATCGAGGAGAGTCTATTCATAGGAAAGGTTAGAGTGGAAGTCCCTGGCCTGTGATATTGCCTGATATCAGCAAATGAATCCAGCTCATTATATTGTCTATAGGATTTATTTCTTGAGGGACTGCAGGCCCGATTCGCTGGCACCCGAAAGGAAAACCATGAAAACCAGAGCGCTAGAGGCCCGAAATCCGTTTGTGCTGGAGGCGCCTCTATCTCCCCTTGATGTGCCTGATCTCCACCGCCACTCCCCTTCTTGATTGAATCATCTCCCAGCCGGACATCTTCGCCCGGCCAATACCAAAGGCCTGCTCGCCCTCGACGATCACCTCATCACCCGGCCGGATCTCTTCGTCTGCATCCACCACCCCCGGAGCGAGCAGGGAGCCCTTGGGCAGAAAGTCGCCTATCCTGACCGTATAGCTGCCCAGGGGTTCCAGGCGTTTTGCTCCCGCCATGGACAACGCCATGTTGCCGTTTATTGTCCAGGTGGCCAGCGGCCTCTTGTTCTCATCCTGAATCTCCCGGCCCCTGACTACGATCTTTCCCGCCAGCAGGGCATCCCCTGCACCCTGGCCGAAATAAAAGTCGGCATGGGCCCGGTAACGCAATAGCCGCAGATCTGGCAGGCGTGCTGCGTCACGGCATGCTTCTTTTATCGCTTCACCGAGGCGTGCCAGGGCTGGACCATTGGTTCCTCCGCCGGTATAGACGGCATCAATGCCGGATTCTCGCACCAGCTCCTCCAGCTCTCCATCCAGGTGGGCCACTATTCTGACATACCGGTTCCTTTTCAGGTAAGCCTCCAAGCAGGTGGCTAGCCAGGCTCTCTCCTCTCGATCCCAGCGGCCGGTGACGGGTACATCGTAGCTGGCAGCGGGATAGGCCTCCTCTAATTCCCGTGGCACGAGCGCCAGGGGCGAGGTCAGTATCAGCTCATGCAGATAGCGCCTGGCGGAGCCAATGGCCTCGGCGAAGAGGCGGTGTGACCGGGAGGTGGAGTAGGGCTTGCGAGCGGAGCAGGGCAGGAGCAGCAGCACATCGCTTTGCGGAGCCTGATATCTCTCTAAAACCCTTTCTGCAAATCGAGTTACCTCCACCCTCTGCAATGACTCGGCGCAGTTGGCATAAAAGATGCTGCGCCGGCTGACGGGCGTCCTCCTCTCCAGATACCGGTGCTCCGCGTCCAGCAGGCGCAGGGCAGCGGTCTGGTCGGGCGTCACCCTCACCTGCCGCTCGACGTACTCCCTGATTGTTTGGGTGCGGACAGCTTCTCTGACCGCTAGCAGCTCCTCATCGAGCTTCTGGAGGTTATGGGCAACGAGGAGATCCGTCTCCTGTCTGGTCTCCTTCTCCCGCATCTTCTGGCAGTGAGGACAGAGGCAGAAAAGCTCATCCCTCTCGGCCAGCTCTTTGGCGCTCCAGACTCCGTCCCGGGTATGGTAGCGGCCCAGGAGGCCATCTGCTATCATCCTGGTGCCATCAATGAGATCTATTCCCAAATAGACCAGAAGGGCCAGATTGGCGGGCGTGGCAAGAGCAGGTGCATAAAGAGCGCTATCTGGAGCAGTCTTATCCCTAACCCCGATGATCGCCTTCACCAGGTCTCTGGGATTCTTGAGGCTTCCGGCATTGCCCATCAGATAAACATCGGCCCCCTCCGGCGTCTTCTCTCTGAAGGGGTGGACGAGCAATCCTTTGGGGCCGTCCAAATCCATTGCGGGCAGCTCCAGGGCCGGCTCGGAGTGCAATGCTGAAGGGACGTAAGGCAAGATGGCCAGCTTCTTTTGATCCTTCAACCCCTCCTGAATGGCTATGGCCTCATCCAGGGATTCATAGCTATAGATGCTTCCTGCGGATAGGTAGTCGTCAGGAGTGATAACGCCGGGAGTGCTGATCTGCCTGTTCAGGAGGAGCTTTCCCATCCGAGCAGGGCCGTCGCGGCGGAGGATCTCGAAATATTTTGTCATGGCATATGCACCTTGGGCAATTGCTCTAATCTTTCTTTAAGGTTGATCTTCAGCCGGAAGGTGAACCGGGCATCTGGATTGGCCTCGATCAGCCTTCTTGTGATCCTTACCGCTCGATCTATCGCCGCATCGTCAGCCTCCGCCGGGACTTCGGCGTTGAATGGATAGGTCTCCGAGAGTTGCGTCGGATAGGGTCCGAATGGTGGCTTGAAATTCAGGACGTTATCATAACCGCTCGGGTTCGCGTTTGGATCATCGGTGATCAGAACCTCGCCTTTCAGGCTGATCCGCTCGATCCTCCGGCCATGGCGGATGACCTCAGGCCGGCTGGCAGATTCCGGGCTCAGATAAAAGAAGGTGGACTTGCTGGCCGAGTCCAGGCCCTCCAGCCAATCTCCATATGATGCCAACCGTTTCAGGCCGTCGAGCATGCGGGGATGAGACCGGCAGCGTGTCTCCAGAAGGTCCCATAGCGAGCCATCGCGAATGCTCTGCCGGACGAGCTTGATCTCCTGCAGGGAGACGTAAAGGTTGTGGCGGGCCAGCTCCCTCGATCTTTGGGGGCTATCCATCAGCTCCTGCTGAGTATATTTCAGGCAGACGGGACAGGAGCAGGGAAGATGCTTCATCTCCTCCAGCTTCCGAGTTCCCTGAACGGTTAGATAGCGACCCTCCCGGGCGTAGAGGGCATAAGCAGCGGAGTCGAAGAGGTCGCAGCCCATAGCAGCGGCTAGAGCAAAGATCATTGGGTGTCCAGCTCCGAAGAGATGGACTGGCACCCCCGAGCCCAAACCCTTCTTGGCAGAGACAACCACATCTACCAGATCCCTGAAACGGTAGGCCTCCATCAGAGGCACCACTCCTCCTATGGGATAAAGATCAAATCCGAGCTCTCGGGCGAATCTCCCCGCCCTCTCCCTGAGGTCGGGATAGGTTGAGCCCTGAACCGGTCCGGCCAATAGGGCAGCTCTCTTCAGGGCGGCTGCCTCCTGCAGTCGTTCCTCTGTGATATTCAGCTCCGACTCCGCCCTCTCCCTGGATACGTCGGGAGGAGTGGGTATGTCCAGGGGCACGGATATGTCTGATTTTATGGCAAACTGAAAATCAAGGATCTCCATAGGCAGAACGTCGATATCACCGTAGACTGAGAGCTGAAAGGCTCCCGAATCTGTCATTATGGGCCCCGGAAAGCCCAGGAGATCGTGCAAGCCCTGCTCTATTGCTCCCTCCCTCAAGTCCGGATCCTGGTTTATTATGTAGCTGTTGGTGATAATCATCTCCGCACCCATTGAGGCCAGCTCCTCCGGAGGGATGAGAGGAAGGTGGGGGTTGACCACGGGCATGAGCAGTGGTGTCTCGACGGTGCCATGAAGAGTAGAAAGCCGGCCGATCCTTCCGGCCAGATCTTTATGCAGTATTTCGAAGCGGTCCGGCATATGCAAATCCTTCACCAATAAGGAATAAATAGGTTGGGTCTGATCATCAGGGATACGGAAAACCGAATATAAGAGGATTGATTAATATGAAAAATATAACCGCATTGGTTACACTATTCTGCCTGATGGGCCTAGCAGGTGCCCAGGGTAGCGGCCTGGGAGATGGTTATAGCTCGACTCAAAGGGCATTCTTCAATGAACCAATCACCTCAACCTTTGAACCTTATGTGAATAACTACTGGAGCAATTATGTTGTCGGCAACAAGAGCCAGAGCGGCCACATAATGACCTCTGAAATGGATATGTGGGTAAACAACTTCCCCCTGATGTTCAGCATCCCTATGCAGCTTGATTCCACGAGCTTTAAGAGCAATGTCTCAACCCAGGGCCTTAGCGAGAAGGAGAAGAACAGCCAGACTCTGAAGACTGCGGTATACCGCGAACTGGGCCTGAGCGATCTCAGTAAATTGACTGCCGCTGCAGGCAGCCTGAATGCCACCAGTGCCACTCCTGCAGTTGATGCTACAGGGAATCTGCTCTCTCAGAGTGTCATGTCGTTCTTCAACGTCTGAGCGGCTAATTTCATTTATTTTCTTGACATGACTGTAAAGGGCAAGAGTCCGCCGGCCAGGAGAATCATCCTCTGGCGACGAGAGAGGTTCATCTTCAGAACTAGCTCTTCTTCCTTTTTATTTTCTCCTTTCCTTCCCACTCCTTCTTCTCCTTTTCTGCTGCTTTCTGCATGGGCGAGCACACTATCTAGGCCCTTCTCTAAAGATTTGCGAATGCCAGGGATTCTTATATTCGTTTTTTCCGGCAGCAGATCCCAGTCAGACTCTTTTTCAAAGGTAAACGGCACTATGCCGAAGTTCACCAGGTTAGCGGCATGTATCCTTTCTATGGATTTTGCGATCACCCCTTTCACTCCCAGGTACATGGGACACATGGCCGCATGCTCGCGGGATGAGCCCTGGCCATAGCTCAGGCCGGCCACGATCAGATTATGGAAGCCTTGATCGCGGAGGGAGGATGCCCGGGAGAAGAAGTTCCTATCCAGTGGTTCAAAGACGAATTCTGCATACTTGGGAACGTTTGAGCGGTATTTGAGCCGGGACCCAGCAGGCATGATGTGATCAGTTGTTATCAGATCTCCCACCCTTATGGTCACGGATCCTGCTATATCCTCTGGAAGTGGTTGGTTGACGGGAGGTTGGCCGATGTTCGGTCCGCGGCAGATTGTAGCTCTTGCCCTTTGCTCAGGTGCCAGAGGCGGGATGATCATCCGGTCATCGATATCGAAATGATCGGGCATCTGGATTGCTGGAAACTCCATATCCAGCTCTCTTGGGTCAGTCAGCCTGCCGGTGAGAGCGGCAGCAGCAGCAACTACCGGGCTGGTCAAGTATACATTGGCGCTGGAAGTACCCGATCTCCCCTGGAAGTTTCGGTTGCTGGTGCGGACGGAGACGGAGTCGGTGCAGGGAGACATGCTGTTTCCAATGCAAAATCCGCAGGACGATTCCAGTATTCTGGCCCCGAATGCTATCAAGTCGCTGAGGGCGCCATTTTTGGCAATGGCATTCAAGACCTGTCGCGATCCGGGGGCGATTCCTAAAGAGATGCCTTCAGGAAGCTTCTTTCCCCTCACCATCCTGGCCACCGTCATCAGGTCAACATAAGAGGAGTTGGTGCAGGAGCCTATCATAACCTGGTCTACAGGAAGGTCCAGGTCCCCGACCTTAGTTATGTTCCCCGGGCTGTGGGGAGCGGCTGCCAGGGGCTCGATCTGGGCCAGGTCGATCTCCAGGCTGCGGTCGTAGGTGGCATCTTTGTCTGCGGCAATAGGTTGCCATTGACTCTCTCTCTCCTGAGCAGCCAGGAACCTCTTGGTCTGCAGGTCGCTGGGAAATATGGATGTGGTCACTCCGGTCTCAGCTCCCATATTGGTGATGGTCGCTCTCTCCGGCACTGTCAAGCCGGCTATGCCATCGCCGGTATACTCGGAGACGAAGCCCACGTTTCCCTTTGTGCTCAGGATCTGCAGTACCTTTAGCGCTACGTCTTTGGCTGTGGACCAGGGCTGGAGATTGCCCATCAGGTGGACATCGATCACTTTGGGGGCAGCGAGGTAGTATGCTCCTCCGCCCATTGCTACCGCCACATCCAGTCCGCCCGCACCCATGGCCAAAGAGCCCACCCCACCTGCGGTGGGGGTATGGCTGTCTGAGCCCAGAAGGGTCTTTCCCGGGCGGGCGAATCTCTCCAGATGGACCTGATGGCAGATGCCGTTTCCTGGACGAGAGAAGTATATGCCGTACTTCTTAGCGATTGACTCCAGGTAGGCATGGTCATCGGCGTTCTCGAATCCCACCTGGATGGTATTATGATCGACATAGCTCACGGAAAGCTCAGTGGCGATATCAGACAGTCCCATGGACTCGAACTGGAGATAGGCCATGGTGCCCGTAGCATCCTGGGTCAGCGTCTGGTCTATCTTTATGCCTATCTCTTTGCCCAGCTCGTAGGAGCCATCCGCGAGGTGCTCTCGCAGGATCTTCTCAGTTAAGGTGTAACCCATAAAAGACCTCCAGCAGACATATCAATCAGCAGGTGTCGACGATGATGATATTAATACTCGGCGATGGTGGCGGCATGGCATCGGCGGAATTCCTCTATCCATTTTCAGGCAGATAATCGATGCCCGATCAAGCGAGAGCAAAAAGGTTATATACCTCTGAGTTATTGGATGGGTTCGGCCCGCCTGAAAGGGTTGGGTGACAGGTCCTGTAGATATTGATTATAGGGCCAAAGAATACGAGTTCGGCCTGAAGCTGTCGCTGCGATTTTCTCAGCCTCAAAATCTGAGGTGCAGGGAAAAGATTAAATACTGCAGATGACTACCTATATGGGCCGCTTAGGCATCGCATCCCTAAGGCTGCGACCCTGATCTGATGATGGGTCGACTTCCAGGCTGCGATATACGGAACAAGTGGAGACGCGAGTTTTTTCGTGTCTGACAATGGTCTTGGCGACTCAGCCAATTCCGATTGGTTCGGAATTAACAAAAACTTCCTAGAGAATTCTGGTTGATCCTGCCAGAGGTTACTGCTATCGAGGTTCGACTAAGCCATGCGAGTCGAATGTAGCAATACATGGCGTACTGCTCAGTAACACGTGGACAACCTGCCCTTAGGTTGGGTATAAACCCGGGAAACTGGGTATAATCCCCTATAAGTCTCGGCTGCTGGAATGCACCGAGATTAAAAGCTCCGGCGCCTAAGGATGGGTCTGCGGCCTATCAGGTAGTAGTGGGTGTAGCGTACCTACTAGCCTACGACGGGTACGGGTTGTGAGAGCAAGAGCCCGGAGATGGATTCTGAGACACGAATCCAGGCCCTACGGGGTGCAGCAGGCGCGAAAACTTTACAATGCTGGCAACAGCGATAAGGGAACCTCGAGTGCCAGGTTACAAATCTGGCTGTCGAGATGCCTAAAAAGCATTTCATAGCAAGGGCCGGGCAAGACCGGTGCCAGCCGCCGCGGTAACACCGGCGGCTCGAGTGGTAACCGTTATTATTGGGTCTAAAGGGTCTGTAGCCGGCCGGATAAGTCTCTTGAGAAATCTGGCAGCTTAACTGTCAGGCTTTCAGGAGATACTGTCTGGCTCGAGGCCGGGAGAGGTGAGAGGTACTTCAGGGGTAGGGGTGAAATCTTGTAATCCTTGAAGGACCACCAGTGGCGAAGGCGTCTCACCAGAACGGACCTGACGGCAAGGGACGAAAGCTAGGGGCACGAACCGGATTAGATACCCGGGTAGTCCTAGCCGTAAACGATACTCGCTAGGTGTCGGCCACGGTGCGACCGTTGTCGGTGCCGTAGGGAAGCCGTGAAGCGAGCCACCTGGGAAGTACGGCCGCAAGGCTGAAACTTAA
>ENA-UOOK01004193-UOOK01004193.1-fermentation-metagenome-genome-assembly--contig:-NODE-4193-length-15689-cov-5.711910_pt1 | contig 15689 bp, 14 predicted proteins | sample MGYA00245777_ERZ724023 | MGnify/ENA primary metagenome ERZ724023 (study PRJEB28704, sample SAMN03018312) | fermentation metagenome | biome: anthropogenic terrestrial biome; feature: soil; material...
GATAAAAGTATAATAGGTCAGGCAACAACACTGTGGATTTTCTTAGATATAGTAAAAAAAAGGCCCATTAGAATTCCTAAGGAGTTTTATAAAGCATACAATATAGTCGATGAAAACCAACCACCATATGACTTCTATAATTTTAACTTTGAGTTTGCGACAGAAACCAGCATAGATTTTCATGTAAGAAAAACAGATATAGATTACAACAATCATGTCAATAATGTAAAATACCTTAATTGGATGTTGGAGGTAATACCCGACGAGGTCGATAATGACTATTATCTTACAGAATTTGACATTCAATACAAAAAAGAAATCAAATTAGGGGATTTAATAGAATCATCAATTAGTGAAGGCATGACTAGAGATGATAAAAGAATTTATTTGCATAAAATCAATACAATTGATTCTAATGATGTAAATACCTATGGTAGAACTGTATGGGAAAAAAGATGAAAAGATGAAAGGAGACTTTTCAATTGGTTTCAGCAAAGATTTCAGCAAGCGAATATGTTTATAATCAATTAAAAGAAGAAATAATGTTTTTGGAGTTATTGCCCGGACAATCCATTATTGAAGTAGATACTTCAAAGAGATTTAATGTGTCTAGGACTCCTGTTAGAGCTGCATTCAATCGCTTGGAAAGTGAAGGTTTAGTGCTTATAAAACCTAAATATGGGAGTTTTGTGACCTTAATAGACATCGATGAAATCTCTGATTTAATGTATATGAGGGAAAAATTGGAATTAGCTGTATTGATGGATGTGGAACATATCACTAAATCTCAGGAAGTAAAACTCAATGTTCTATTATTGCAGCAATTACAAATATTGAATAGCGATATAGATGAAAATGATAAAGCAAAGAAATTTTTGGAAGCGGATAATGAATTTCATTCAATGCTATTTAGCCTTACCAATAAAGAAAATATATGGAAGAAGCTTTCAGAAGGGAATCCGCACTATAATAGATTGAGACTATTATCCAATATAGAATCTAGAGAAGGTCTTTTCAAGATACAAGAGGAGCATGTGAAGATTAAAGATGCTCTTTTAAATAAGGACTTTGATTTACTAAAAGAGTATTATAATGTCCATATATATGAAGGCATGGATAATCTCGCTAACATAGTAAATAATTATAGCAAATTCTTTAAATAGTTATTTAAGTATTTTAATTAGATTTAGATAGAAGTCTTTGTCTAATTAAAAAACTTGGATTCTCCTTTTAGGGACTAAATGTTTTTAAAGAAGAATCCAATGTTACATTCGTTAATATTAGACTAATTAAAGCCTTGACACTATTGACTTAATCATGTCCAAGGAGACTTTTAAATCTGATTCAAAGTTATTTTTGATATTTCCCTCTATAGCAAAAGTTCCTTTATAATTAAGGCATTTTAAAAATCTAAATAATGAGTAAAAGTCTATCGAACCATAACCTGGGTAAAAACGATTATTATCTGATAGATGCAATGAATCAAAATAATTAAAATATTTGAATAAGGTTTCACTAAAGTTAATTTCCTCAATATTCATATGATAAGTATCTGGTAAGACACGAAGATATGGGCTATCTAAACCCTTTATTAATTCAACAGCTTCTTCAACAGTATTAGCTAATGATGTTTCATAGCGATTTGTGGCTTCAACTATAAGCGGTACTTGATAATTGTATGAATATTCACTTAGCTTCATTAATGAATCTTTAAATAATTCAACAGCAGTACTTCTATCTTCTGCTGTGCCTCCTTTAATGTATCCAAATACAATTCCTGCATTAAAATTTGATGCAAATTCTATGAGCTTTTTACACTTTTCAATTGTCATATTTCTAATATCTTTGTTTGTATCTGATAGAGACAAATTATACTTACTAGCAATACTGCCGGTTGCAATCTTGGTTAAATTTACATCAAATTCATTTAGATAATTTTTAAATTCTATGGGGTTAATTTGTTCAAATTCAGTAAGGTTTAATTCCATTCCAGTTATATTATTTTCTTTAAGAATATTTAGCTTATTCTTTAATTCTTCGCTGTAAACATCATCTATTTTTCCCAGATGTATTGCTATTTTTGGTTGAAATTGATAATTATTCTCTAAGTATTTTTCCATAATATAATATCCTTTCTAAATTGGTGTTTAAATAAGTTATGAAACTTCTATTAAATTTTATCTTCACATATTTACATATGTACGTTGGGTGTTATTTACTAGAAATCAAAAGTATATAAAATAATGGAAGTCATGTTGGCTACCATTATTTTATATACATATTATACCTGTTATTATTAATCGCAGACTATAATTGACCGGATTAACTATTAATGGTATAAGAGGAACTATTTATTTGTTCACTGTCAAAACAAATAAAAGTAAAGTTACCATTAAAAGTAATCTTACCGAAATCTGCAGGTAAGAAAACTCCCTGACCTTGGCGAAATTCTGTCTCATAACCATCTGAGGCCTTTATTGTTCCGTTACCATATATTGCAACGGCAGCCTTGTATTGACCGGTTGATTCCATCACATATTCGCCGTTGATGACATATTTATACATTGTAAATCTGGGAGTACTGTCATAACCAAAAAGTTTATAAACCTTTGAAGAATTAGTTGTTTCTACTAGTGTTGGGGTTTTTAAAACTAAAGCTCTGATTTCTTCCTCAGTATACGTTGTATAATCAATACATTCAAGCATGTTATCAAAGCCAATTCCATAATGCATTTCCATGTCCTCTAATGGTCGGGTAGGCATCATGCGTTCAAGTTTAAATGTGAAATCACACGCATCTGCTACCTCAAGAAACATTGAACCAGGGCCCATTGCATGGGGCATGCCTGAATTAACTAGAATAACATCACCCTTGTTTATTAGTATTTTATGCATTGAATCCTCAATACCCTTAACATCTTCATCAAAGAACATGTCTCGGATTTTCTGTTTTGTGATACCATTTTTGAAACCTATTCGCACATAGGGTTTTTCACCATTGACTTCTCCTCTGGTTTCTACTATATACCAAGCCTCGCTCTTTCCTCTAGGGAAATTAAGAAAGCGTTCAGCATCTTCAGGATTTGGATGTGCTTGAAGGCTCAATCTAACTACAGAGTCACCGGTACGAAGTCCTAAGCCGGCCTCTGTTCCTACTTTTTTTACATATTCTTTGCCTAAAAAAGCTGATGGATTAGAGGCAATGATATCACGAAGTGTTACACAACTTCCATCTGGAAGTTTGACTTGGCTCAACCCTTCACCTGGCTTACTGTCAATATTTTGAACCTCTATAACAGACATGTGCCATTCTTCGCACATATTTGTTTCTTTATCGTTAGAAATACCCTTCCATTTATCCAATAGAGTTCCCCCTATATAGCTTCTAGATATACGCATATCTTCTAGAATTAAGGGATACTTCTTTATTAAGTTATAATCCATTCTTGGAAGCCTCCGTTTAGAAATATTATTTAAAATTTTCATCCTCTATTTTTTTAACATCGTCTAACATTCCGTTAAGGAATACTTTGCGTTCTTGTGACTCTCCCTGCGCAAAACTGTTAGCTAAAAATTTATCAACCATAGCAAAAGCGTTTTTAGAACCGACAACATTATTTCCCATTACAAGAACATTGGCATTATTAATTATAGGAATACCTTGGGCGGTAAAAATACTTTCGCATGCAACGGCATATACACCTTTAAACTTATTAGCTACGATGCTCACACCTGCTCCCGTACCACAGATAAGAATACCTTTTTCATAGTCACCGGTTTGAATCACCTTAGCAAGTGCTGCAGCTGCTTGAGGATACAATATTTTTTCATCAGGAGTTTTTTGTCCAACATCTAAAACATCATGCCCTTTTTCCTTTAAGTATTCAAGTACCACTGTTTTTAATGGTAAACCAGCAAATTCACAGGAAATTACAATTTTCATTAATTTCTCCCCCTTATTTAAATTTAGCGTATTTGCAAATTATGTAAACAGATAGTTTGCTTCTACACTTTTATATATTGAAATGGTAGGGTTTTCTCTTCTTCAGAGATATATACATTGAAAATATATAAATCAACCCTATACCAGTTCTTACTAAATACAATCTATTTTTTGTTATGTTTCTCAGAACTTGCCTTGATTGAGAAGACAATCTTAATTGATTTATAAGTAATATATTAAATAGCATGTAATATATAACATTACAGTTAGTATAGCATACGAATTTTGAGGATGCAACTTAAAATATTTAATAAAAATGTAATTATTCTAAATCTTTTGAGGAGCATATTAAATATATTCTTGCTTATTGCCATTTTATGTGATATATTAATACATGTTTAATATATCACATAAAATAATAAAGGAGGAAAACAATGAAAAAACAATTATTAATTCTACTTGCATTATGCATGTCTGTTTCTTTAATCGCATGTAGTTCTAAACCAACAGAACCTGCTCAAGTAGAAACGACAAAACCTAATGATTCTGCTCCAAGTGAAGGCAAGCCTTTAAAAATAGGTATTGCTGCTGCGCACTATACAAATTCTTGGAATATCACTAATACTCAAGATGCAATTAATGTACTTGAGGCTGCGGGCTATGATGTAGTCTGGAATGAAGCAAAAAATGATACAGCTACACAAGTTTCCAATGTTAATGATTTAATAGCACAGGGCATTGATTATTTGTTGATTAAGCCTAAAGAAGAAGAAGGTTTGGTCCCTGCTATGGAAGCTTGTAAAAAAGCTGGTGTAAAAGTAATACTTCTTGATCGTACAGTCAAAGGTACGCCTGGAGTTGATTTTATTACAGGCATCAGGACGAATGCTGAAGAAGGTGGTGCAAGAGTTGCACAGTGGATTGTTGATAACTATTCTGAGGGTGCAAACATCGTTGAAATTACAGGTACACCAGGTGCAACAACTAGCTTAGATCGTACAAAGGGTTTTGCAAACGTAATCAAAACAAATCCTAATCTTGTTATGCTTGATACACAGGTTGGTAACTTTATGCGTTCAGATGCACAAACTGCAGCTGAAAATCTTATCCAAGCTCATGGCGACAAAATTGATGTTATTGTATCTCAATCTGATGAGATGACATTTGGAGTTCTTCAAGCAATTGACGGTATGGGTCTTACACCTGGTAAAGATATCGTTGTTGTTTCAATTGGTGATGGCAGTTCAGCTATGCTTGACGAAGTTATTGCCGGTAGAGTAGCAGCTGTTTCCGAGTGTACACCTTATCTTGCACAAACAGCTCTTGAGATTATAGAGAAAGTAGAAGCTGGAGAGACAGTTGATACAAACATATGGGCAAATGACCGCTTCTTTACAATTGAGAATGCAGCTGAAGAACAGGCAAAAGCAACTTGGTAAAATTAAAATCTATATGATTTTGTACTTATTAAATTAACTTAAGCAAATAGCCCACGAGACTGCCTGATTATATCACTTATGGGCTATTTGCGAAAATAGAACCTATATTTTATAAAAATTTATATTTGCTATGTCATTTTAATGAAAAAAATGAATACTTGCTTATGGGAGTAGTAATAAATGCTTGAACGGCTATTTCATAAGGCATGAGCAATATATAAAAAAGGTATTTTTGAAAGTGAGGAGGTAATTAAGTGGAGAACAACAATGTATTGCTTGAAATGAAAAATATTTCAAAAACCTTTCCAGGGGTTAAAGCTCTTAAAAATGTCAACTTTAGTGTTAATAGAGGAGAAGTAATGGGATTGCTTGGGGAGAATGGCGCCGGTAAATCAACCATGATTAAAATTATAACAGGATACTATCGTCGCGATATAGGTGAAGGAGATATGATTTTTAATGGTGAATCTGTTAATCCGGCCAGTACTCTTGAAGCACAAAGATTAGGAATTAGTACAATATTTCAGGAATTAAATCTTAGTCCTTTTCTTAGCATTGCTGAGAATATTTATTTAGGTAATGCACCTCGAAAGCATGGTCTTATTGACTGGAAAACAATGAATGAAAATGCAAAAGAAGCTATGCTTGATCTTGGAATAGATATTGATGTTACACAGCAACTACAGATGCAAAGTACTGCTATTCAGCAGATGACATCTATAGCCCGTGCTCTTTCAATTGACACTAAACTTCTAATAATGGATGAAGCGACTTCATCTCTTGATAATAATGAGGTCGCAGTATTGTTTGATGTTGTAAAAAAACTCAAAAAGAGAGGTATTTCTACCATATTCATTACTCATAAACTAGATGAAGTCTATCAGATATGCGATCGAGGCACTATTTTTAAAGATGGTGAATTTGTAACCTGCCGTTCTATGTCTGAGCTTCCAAAGCTTGATCTCATATCTTTAATGATTGGACGTGATGCCAAAGAAATTTTAAATAAAAAGAAGGAGTATAATGTTGCAAAGCAGAAAGCAGATGTATTTCTTGAGGCAAAAAATATTAGAAAAGCCAATTTTAAGCTTGATGGTCTAGACATTAAGATACGGAAGGGTGAGGTTGTTGGTCTAGCAGGTTTACTGGGATCAGGAAGAACCGAGTTAGCAAAAGTTCTCTTTGGAGACGATCAAAATTATGTTGGAGAAATATTTTTAAATCATACAGCAATCAAATTCACTAGTCCTAATAAAGCAATTAAAAACCATTTTGCATTCTGTTCTGAGGATAGAAAAACTGAAGGAATTTTTCCCCATATGTCGGTACAGGATAATTTAACGATGTCCATGTTGGGCGGAATATGTAAATTTGGGATACTCAATTCTGCTGAACAGAAGAAAATTACAGACGAATACATAAAAAGAATTGCTATTAAGACTCCATCCGGAAACACAAAAATTAAGGATTTAAGCGGTGGTAATCAACAAAAAGTTATTTTATCACGTTGGCTTGCCATGAAACCTGATCTAATTATACTAGATGAACCGACTCGTGGAATTGATGTAGGAGCAAAAGGTGAAATTGAAGACCTTATCGGACAAATCTCAGATGAGGGTATAAGTATTTTGTATATTTCCTCAGAACTGGACGAGCTTGTACGAGGTTGCGATCGTGTAGTTGTTCTAAATGAAGGGAAAAAAGTGAAGGAACTTGTTCATGAAGAGATTACCAGTGATAATATCATGGATGCAATTGCATTATCAAATAATGCACCAGTTACAGTATAAATATTAGAAAGGAAGATGGCCATATGACACAAAGTGTCAAAACTCCCAATGAGGGAGCACTACAAAATGCTAAGAGGCTTTCAATGAGGGAAATCTTTATCGAGTATGGTGCTGCAATAGCCCTTGGCGCATTGGTGTTAATAAATATTATATTTACAAAGAACTTTTTATCAGTAGACACATTATTCTTAATTATCAGGCAGTCGACACCTATACTTTTTGTTACAATCGGTATGACAATTGTAATATCTGCTGCTGGAACAGATATTTCTGCCGGATCAATGATGGCTTTTAGTGGTCTAATTGTAGCCATGGGATTAAAGTCGGGCGGGAATTTCATAGTTTACTGTATCATTGCTCTTGCAGCTTGTGCGATGATAGGATTATTTAATGGTTTACTTATAGCAAAAACTGGGGTCCAACCCATTATACATACTTTGGTTATGCAAATTGTTATAAGAGGGGTAACAGTAATGCTTGCAAAATCTTCAGTGTTCGTTTTGAATTCTTATCCCGAGATCAAATGGCTGGGTTTACATAGATTTAATGGTAATATTCCGGTTCAAACAATATTCTTTGCATTTGTTGCTATTCTGGGGATTTTTATAATAAATAAAACTACATTAGGTAAATATGTGGAGGCAATAGGAGGAAGTGAGAAGGCAGCACGTCTTGCAGGGGTTAGAACTGTTGGAGTGACTATTGCAGTATATGTGTTGTCTGCTGTCTTTGCAGGAGGTGCCGGCATTCTTGAAATGGCAAGAAATGGGGCATTGGATCCTAATGAACTTGGCAAGCTTTATGAACTTGATGCAATTGCAGGAGTTGCTATCGGGGGGACCTCAATGAAGGGCGGCAAAGCAAGAGTTTTAGGGTCGATTTTGGGTTGTATCATTATGATAATGATTGGAACAACCGTAAATATGAATGGGATACCATTTGCCGCATCCAATATTATCAAGGCGCTTGTTATAATAATCTCACTTGCTATTCAGCGTGACAAAGCAGTGTAAGGAGGAAATAGGATGAATACACAAAGTATTAATAAGACTAAAGTTAAAAATTTTATAAGCGATAATATGACTTTGATTCCTATTGCTATACTAATGGCATTTGGGGGAATTACCTATGGATCTACATTTCTAAACTATAAATCCAATATTATTAACGTACTTCATATGGCATCTATGATTGGAATTATGGGAGTAGGTGTAAACATGTGTTTTTTCATCGGAGCTCGTGATTTATCTGTTGGTGCTGTTGCGGCTGCAGCTAGTATGTTTACTGCATTGCTTAGTCCTTATGGTTTTATACCCAGCATTCTGGGAGGTTTATTAATAGGAACATTTTTTGGATTGTTTAATGGATTAATTATTTCAAAGTTTCAAGTACAGCCTTTTATAGCAACCTTGGGAACTCAGCTTGCTGCACGTGGCCTCGCGTTACTTGTAAATAAAGAGCTTTCAATACCTCTATCTGATAAATCAACAGTACTCAAGGCGATTGGCAATAATAATCTGTTCGGTATCTTTCCGATTGCTACAGTTATTTTTCTGACGCTTATAATAGTTCTTACTATTGTTATGAAAAAAACACCATTTGGGCGCGCTGTATATGCAGTCGGCGGTAATGAGGAAGCAGCGGAAATGATGGGTATTCCTGTCTCAAAAATAAAATTATGTGTTTTCCTAATCAGCGGGCTTACTGCAGCACTCTCAGGTATAGTACTTACCGGACGTATTAGTGCGGGTCAACCTACAGCTTGTGAAGGCTGGGAGATGACAATTATGGCAGCAGTTGTCATTGGAGGAACAAACGTGCGAGGCGGCACTGGTAAGATACATGGTATTTTTTATGGTGCTTTGTTTGTACAGTTTATATCAAATATCATTAATCTTAATGGGCGTATCAGTCCGTACTGGAAGGATATCATAACAGGAATCATCCTACTGATTGCAGTTCTTGCACAAGTTTATGCTGATAGAAAGAATGAACGTATAAAAAATACCGTTAAGAAGGAGGTTTCCGTAGCATGAAATATGTAATTGCAATTGGTAAGGAAACATCAAGAACGACTCCTTTATTGTTTTCAGGTGATTTTATAAAAAATATGGAGCTTGCAAAAGAGCTTGGTTATGACGGAGTTGAAATACACACAGCTGACCCCGATGAGATCAATATTGTAGGAATAAATGAAGCAAGAAAACGTCTAGATATGTCTGTAGCTACTATAGGAACAGGCGCTATATATGGTAAATATGGTCTTCATCTAATGGATCAAAACGAAGGTAATAAGAATCGTATTGTGAGTATGGTAAAAAACTTTATTGATGTTGCGGCTGAGATTGAAAGTAAAGTTACCATTGGCAGCATTAAGGGAAATGTTCCAAAGGGGGAAGACAGAAAAAAATTTTTGGAGACCATGGCAATTAATTTGAAAGCTCTTTCAGAATATGCTGTTTTAAAGGGAGTTTCCATTTTACTTGAGGCTACGAACCGTTATGAAAATAATGTATTAAATTCAGCCAAAGATGTTGTAGAGATGATTGAAAAATACAATCTGAAGAATACCGAAGTCTTAATAGACACTTTCCATATAAATATAGAGGAACGATCTTTAAAAAATTGTGTGAAGGATGCAGGAGAGCATCTAGGGTATATACATTTTGGTGATAATACAAGGATGTATCCTGGTTCTGGGACTTTTGACTATGATACATTCTGTGGGAGCATAATTGATTTTGGATATGATGGTGTATTATCAGTTGAATGTTTTCCACAGCCTGATGGTCTTACTGCTGCAAAGGAGACTATAAATTTTTTTAGTAAATATTTTAGACGTATAAAGGAGGCTAAAAATGGTTATTAATGCACCTTCTCTTGCAAATATAAATCTGCTCGACTTTGGGAAACAAGTAAGTGAGCTTGTGGAGGGTGGAGTAAGGTTTTTTCATGTTGACCTCATGGATGGTCATTATGTTAATAATTTATGTTTTCCGTTAACTGTTGTTAAAAATTTGAAGGATAAATACCCAGATTGTGTGGTGGAGGTACATATGATGGTAGAAAATCCTATTGACTATATTGAAGTTCTCAAACAATATGGTGCAGATTATGTCGCCTTTCACTGTGACAGTACCAGTTTTATAAGACGTACAATCACAACAATACAGGCAGTGGGTATGAAAGCAGGTATTGTTCTTAACCCATCTCAGAGAATAGATATTATCGAGCCTTACGCAAATTTGCTTGACTATATCATTTTTATGTCTGTGGAACCGGGTATGGCGGGACAAAAATTTCTTCCCGGATCTATGGAGCGTTTGATAAAACTAGCACAATTTCGTAAAGAAATGGGATGTGATTTTAAAATTCTTATTGATGGAGGAGTAAATTACGGTATTGCTGAGGATTGTGTTCGTAATGGTGCAGATATACTGGTTACAGGCATTTATATGATATTTGAACAGCCGGATGGAATAGTAAGTGCTTGTGAACGGTTTAGAAAATCTCTCCAGGATGTTGAGTGCTGTATATAAAATTATTAGATAAAATACAAATTAAGAGAATATAAAGAAAATTGTAGATTTCTACAGAATCAAATGGGACATTGCAATATATGATTAATAATATTAGTTTAAGCAATGAGAGAAATTTAGGTTTGTCATTTCCAAAAAAATTTTACAATCTGAATAATGTCTTCCAAATAAAGTTATTTCTGTGGTATTATATTTTCATAAGGTATTTCGTGTTTTTGTGGATTTGTTGCTTGGTATTTAATTTTTATTATAAATTGGTGAACAGTTATTTTTTTAAAGAAAACGACCCATATTTATGCGAGTTAAGGCGTTTCATAAGCGCCTAGGATATTTATTATAGGGGGTAAAAAGATTGTTTGAGTTATTGGAAAGAAGACCTAGGGAGAGATCAAAGGAGTATGTAAAGCGAGTTCTCCTACACAATATACTAATTATGGAACTTGAGCCGGGTATCCAGATACAAGAATCTGAAATCTGTGATTTGTTTAAATTAAGTAGGACTCCGGTCCGTGAAGCTTTGCTTGAACTGGCTCAGCTTAGGCTAATAGATATTTATCCTCAGAAAGGAACATATATCTCGCTGATTGATCTTAACCTTGTTGATGATGGACGATATCTTCGTAGTATTCTTGAATCAGATTTAGCAGCAATGGCATGTGATTTGGCTACTCCCAAGGCTATTGAAAAGTTAAATGAGAACATTGTATTACAAGAATATTATGAAAAAAAGGATGTAGATAAATTGATTAAGTTAGACGATGAATTCCATAAGATTATTTATATGGTCTGCGGTAAAGCTTATTTATATGAAGTTGCCAGAAATGCATCGTTTCATTTTGACAGGGTCAGAAAATTACGTCTGCTTGTAAAACAACCTTTGAAAGTAAAGAATGCGCATGAGGAAATCTTACGAGCTATTGAAAATAAGGATAAGAAAGCTGCCAGTGATAAAATGGCAAGTCATCTTAGTGCGGAAGTTTTTGATTTAGAAATTTTAAAAGGTCAATATCTACATTATTTTGCAAATGTGAAGAATTACTTAAAGTAGTATGTGATACGAAGATTACATTAGTTAAAATATATAAATTAGAATTATTTCTTGTCAATAATCAATATCTTTTTCTCTTGCCTATATAAATAATTTTAATATTAGAGTCCTAACTACCACTTTCTTTGATTTAGGAAAGTGGTTTTGTGGATGTTTTGATAGAAGTCTTTTATATAAAAACCGGATTTTATAATTTTTGTGGGAGGTTGAATTAATTGACAACTAAGTATGACATACTTATAATTGGTGCAGGCGTAATCGGAAGTGCGGTAGCCCGTGAGTTATCCAGATATGATTTAAAAATTTGTGTTCTAGAAAAGAATCCAGACGTTTGTTGTGAAACAAGCGGAAGAAACTCTGCTGTTATACATGGTGGATTTGCTTATGAAATAGGTACTAAAAAAGCTGAATGCTGTGTAGAGGGGTGTTTAGAATTTGATAAAATTGCAGAAGAACTGGATGTGCCATTTAAGAGAACGGGCAAAGTTCTTGTGGGAAGTACAAGAGAAGATCATGAGAGCTTACAAAAAACTATTGAAATTGGTAGAGCTAACGGAAGTATAGGACTTGAGTTAATAGATAAAAATCGTTTACTTGAGTTAGTGCCTACGGTAATTGGTGAATTTGCTATGTTCTCTCCAAAAAGTGGTATTGTAGATCCATTTCAATATAATATTGCATTAGCAGAAAATGCAAAAAAAAATGGCGTAGATTTTTATTTTGAACATGAGGTAGTAAATATCTACCGAAAAACAGATGAATATTGGCTTATTAGAACAATTCAAGGTGATTTTGAAACTCGCTGGGTTGTAAATTGTGCAGGACTTGGCAGTGTTAAGATTTCAGGAATGCTTGGTATACATGGATATAACCTTGGTGGTTCTAAAGGAGATTATATAGTTCTGGATAAAAGAATAGGTCATTTACTTCCTATGCCCGTTTATCCAGTTCCTACCACTACTTATATGGGAATTCATGTTACTCCTACTATAGGTGGAAATGTTATTGTAGGACCTAATGCTGACTATGTGGATGACTATACTTATTATGGTGTTACACAAAAGAACATAGTTTTTCTAGCAGAGAATGCTTTTGCTCTATGGCCTCATATTCATAAATCTGACTATATAAGAAATTATTCGGGAATACAGCCAAAATGGTTAGACAGACAAGGAATACTTGAGGATTTTGTTATTGAAGCTCCAAAGGAGGTTCCAAATACTATCAATCTTGTTGGAATCGAGTCTCCTGGACTAACCTCAGCACTTCCTATAGCTAGACGAGTTGTTAATCTATTGAAGGAGCATGAACAATTACATCCTAATAAAGGCTTTAATCCAAAGCGTAAAGGAATAATACGTTTCAATAACCAAGGGAATGAAGTTAAAGAAAAGTTGATTGCAGAAAATCCTGATTATGGTGAAATCATCTGCCGTTGTGAAGGCGTAACTAAAGCAGAAATTGTACAAGCAATACATAATCCTTTAGGAGTGGATACGGTTACTGGAATAAAATACCGTACTCGTTCAATGATGGGTCGTTGTCAAGGAGGATATTGTCAAATGCGTATCGCTCAAATCATTCAAGAGGAGTTAAATAAGAATGTTACTGATATTATCTATTCCCGTAAAGAATCAAACATGTTTGTAGGGACGGTGAGAGAATGAACCTAATAAATAAGGATGTAGTAATTATTGGTGGTGGTCCTGCAGGACTTGCTGCTGCTGTTTTATTATATAAAAATGGTATAAAAGATATATTGATTATAGAACGTGAAAAAACTTTAGGAGGAATTTTACGTCAGTGCATACATGATGGCTTTGGATTGACGCGTTTTAAGGAGCAATTAAGCGGCCCGGAATATGCTCAACGTTTTATAGATCAAGTAGAAGAACTGAATATCTCATATCAAATAGATACTACGGTACTTAATATAACAGATGATAAAATGATACAAGCTGTAAATAGAAATGGATTATTTAATTATAAGGCAAAGGCAATCATACTTGCAATGGGCTGTCGTGAACGTACTCGAGGGGCATTAACTATACCGGGAGAACGCCCTGCAGGTATTATGACAGCAGGTGTTGCTCAGTCTTATATTAATCTTCATAATATAATGGTAGGTAAAGATGTAATTATCTTAGGATCTGGTGATATTGGTCTTATTATGGCACGTAGATTTACTCTTGAAGGAGCAAAAGTAAAGGGTGTATTCGAAATACTTCCATATCCAAGTGGATTAACACGTAATATTGAACAGTGTTTGAATGACTATAATATTCCGTTATATTTGAGTCATACTATAACAAATATTCATGGCAATGCAAGAATAACCGGTGTTACAGTTTCTAAGGTGGATGAAAATTTAAAACCTATACCGGGGACAGAGAAATTATATACATGTGATACTCTAATTCTGTCTGTAGGCCTTATCCCTGAGAATGAATTATCTCTGGATGCAGGCGTTAAATTGGATAATAGGACGAGAGGGCCTGTAGTTGATGGGAATTACCAAACAAGCGTTGAAGGAATATTTGCTGCAGGAAATGTGCTTCATGTACATGACCTTGTAGATTTTGTGTCTATTGAAGCTGAAAGGCTCGCTTATAGTGTAACAGAGTATATTAAAAACAATTCATTACCTAAATGTGAAATTATAATAAATACAAGCAAGGATATAAACTACACTGTTCCGCAATACATTGATAAAACAAAAGACTTTACTCTTTCATTCAGAGTAAAAAGGCCGTTTAAAAATTGCAGAATATTAGTTAAACAAGGGGAATTGGTGATAAAAATAGCTGCATACAAAAAAGTCATTCCTGCTGAAATGATAAATATACTAATTAACCATAAATCACTACAAAGTGATAAAGATTTGGAGGTGAGTATCGAGTGTTAAAGGAGTATACTTGTATTATTTGCCCGAATGGTTGTGAAATATCAGTAGAAATGCAGGGAGAGGAAATTATCAAACTAGAGGGTTCATTATGTGATAGGGGAGATAAATACATTAAACAAGAGATTATTAATCCACAGAGAAATATAGCATCTTCAGTATTATTAGAAAATGGCGTTTTACCTTTGGCGAGTGTGCGACTTACTAACCCAATTCCCAAAAGTATAATATTTAATGTAATGGAGGAGATTAAAAAGACTCGATTAAAAGCACCTGTATATGTGGGGCAGGTAGCAATTCAAAACATACTCAATCTTGACAGTGATGTTATTGTAACAAAAAATATAGCTTCAAAAAAATAATATATCGTATAGCCAGTTCATTAAGAAACAGGGATATCAATATTGTCAATACGTTGTATACAACATATTGACAATTGGATACAACAACGATATTATTGTTATATACCATATTAATCTGATTTTTTATAATAAATACAAATAAATATAATAAGTAATTGCGAAACGATTTTCCCAAAATGAATAGTAAAGATATAATAGTTTCAAAATTGAAATTTGGTAATAAAAAGTAGAAGTTCAATGAAATAGAAAATAATTCTTTAAAATGGGTACACAAAATAAAGCTATTGGATTCATGAGAAAATTAGTATTTAAATTAAATAGCTAAGCGATTAATGGTTTCAAGCTTCTGATATATTTATGTTTATGTATTTTATCAGCAAGAACAACAGTAATTAACTGGGTTATACCAGTTAGAATTAAGTCAGCATGAATGGTTTTCTCATTTTGTGTTTTTCGCCCAGAAATGCAAAAGCTTTCTTTAAAATGATTTATAGACTGCTCTACTACTGATCGGATTTTGTAAATTTTATCCCATTCTTCTGTATCACGAAGGGTGCCTGGATAAGCTCGAAAATCTTTTTCAGGATATATATAGAGCATTCTCCTGCAAGGTGATGAAGTACAAGGGTTTTCGCAAAAGTGTCTCCTTTTGCGCTTACCATTATC
>ENA-UOOK01004195-UOOK01004195.1-fermentation-metagenome-genome-assembly--contig:-NODE-4195-length-15687-cov-9.771558_pt1 | contig 15687 bp, 10 predicted proteins | sample MGYA00245777_ERZ724023 | MGnify/ENA primary metagenome ERZ724023 (study PRJEB28704, sample SAMN03018312) | fermentation metagenome | biome: anthropogenic terrestrial biome; feature: soil; material...
GCAAGATTGTGAAATGGGCCTGATGCCACTGCGATAGTACGGTTTGCTTCAGCGGGAACATCGCATTGACCTACGGAATTATCTCCCCATGCAATTACTTTACCATTGCTTAAAACCGCAACAATATGCTCAATACCAAAAGCAATTGATACTATCTCAGGTGTTTCATCATTTTCATTAATTGAATTATTCCCGGATTCCACATCATTTTCAGGTGTTTCATTATCTATATCCGTTACATCATTTTTACCTGTCGTATCATTTTTTACTGTTGTATCTGTATTAGTTGTTTCACTAATTTCAGTTGATGCATCATTATCGGGTACTGTATCATTCCCCGATATAGTGCATCCCAGAAATAACATAACTATTACCATGGCTAAGATTATCATATTTTTTCTCATAAACTACCACCTATCTCAATTCTACCACCATTACTACGCTGCCTATCCGTCTTCCTTCGGCTTCGTATTTATATCCTTCACCGGATTTCCAGAATGCGGAACTCCCGCCGCCGTCTAAATTAACTGCCTGCTCTGCACCAAGTTGCTTCATAATGAGTGCCTGTTCCTTTGCATTTGCACCTTTATTACTGCTGCTGTTACTTCCGCCCTCAATAACAGCCAGAATAAATTCTCCGTTTGCCCTTACTCCAAGCATTGTTCTTGGTTTCCAATTAACTATTGGACTATACCAATCATTACCGTAAATTCTAATATAGTCTTTTGTATATTTGCCGTCATTTATTATGTTACGTTTCGTGTCAATTAATGTATACCCCGCACCAATAGCCCATCTTGCAAATACTTTTATATCTTCAATATCATCAACGGTTATTTTTTTAATTTCTGTATCCCCATTTACCCAGTTTATAAACGTATTTGCCTGTTCAACTCTATCCTTATATGCATCACTTTCTTTTAATACTTCTTTACCATCTATCATTTGTATAGACCTTAACATTGATACTGTCTCTAATTCTTCACAATCTCCGATCAATACTCCAAAATGCTCGACATCATTATTATCTATTCTCATCTCGCCTTTCCTTTTGCCCAATTCTGGATAATCTCTATTGTAATATTCGCACATGGTAAAAAATCCGGCGTTTATTGCCACAACTGGATCCATTCCACTATTACTCGCTGCTTCATGCACTCTTTCGTGCTTATCCGGGGTTCCTATGCTAAATTTAATCACTTCTCTTCTAGGATCTGTAATGTAAACAAAAACTTTAGAGTTAAGTTCCTTTACAAAAAGCTCATGGTATCCGGGCGATAACTCTTCAATATTCTTTATTCTGTCATAACTTACACCTTTCGCTGTTGCTGTCACCTTTTCTATATTTGATTCGGCAATTTCCGATGGAATATAAGGAAGTGGTATATTGCTTCCCATAACATATATGTAATAATTTCCTCTGCGTGGTATTGTATAACTATATTCAAAGTTATTGCCCCGCTGTGAGTTTACAAACTCATCGTTAATAAACAACGCTATGTATTCACAGTTTACCCCGTTTGCAATTATACGAATCGCATCACCAACTTTTACAATCTGCCCGTCAGCTATTTTTTGCAGTACTACTGATGCAGGCTTATCATGGTGTATAGCTTGATGCAGATAATTAAGATAAACGTAACTATTCCTATCAGGTATTATATTTTGCTCGTCCCATGGCAGTGGTAACCTTTCCCAGGTATTGCAATCTACAATTCCGGTCTGGGCTAATCTATTCATAAACTGATATATTACAACCGCATCCCTCGTGTTAATATCATAAGTTCCAAAAGGGGAAAAATCCTTTGATAAATATCCCTTGGTAATTAATACTTTTTGCAATACCATAACATCATCGGTGTAATTTTCTGAACCGTACCTTATTTCCCATGATTTTTTTCCTGTTGCTTCAGTCTTTATGAGTGAATAATCTCCCCTCAGCAAAAATTTCACCAAGGGTTGAACATTACTCTCATTATATGCTATCGGGTAATCCTCATAATAACCTCTAATATTTCCAACAACTAATCCAATTGTATCTCCCATATCCAGTACAATTGATTGATTCTCTTCAAAAACAACTGAACGTTTTGTATATACCAAAGCATAAATCTTTGGTTCAGTACCAAAAATATTTGAAATAATGTTTTTATCCCTTAATTTATCTCTGCCTATTTTTATAGCTTCCGAACCCTCCTCAATAATTCCGGGCTCAATAGGGTTACCAAGGGGCTCTATGTTTTCAAAAATACTGCTTATACTATTTGCTACAAAAAAATTAGATATATCATTTGGATTCTCCATCATGCCAACAAATAGATTCTGTATCTCTTTCGAATTTTCTTCGTTATCGTCTACAAAAACAAGTTTAACATTTGCTTGTTTTCTCAGTTCCAAAACAGTATTTATAATGTTTGTTTTATATATGTCCAGGCTCTCCTGATCACTGTAATAACTATCAATTACAAATGCAATGTTGATTGTTTCATTTTGTAAATCCCCATTCGAGAGAAAATATTTGCTGAAATGAGTTACTGTAGCTGATACTTTGCCCTCCCACTTATCAACCATTGTGGCCTGGGGAATTATCACACCAAGCTCGTCATCATACATATAAATAACCAAATCGTTAATATCAATGCTGTTTAACAGCTCATCATCAAGAGTAAAACTGATCTCAGCCCATTCAAAGTCTGACGACGATTGAATATCAACAGGCTGTCCTATCATTTCTATTTTCCCGTTCAATATGTCAAAGCAATTTGTTACAGTCGTTGTTTCATTAATATCTTCATTGCTGCTGACTATAACATGTGGAACTACGTCTGAATCTGTAAAACCAATAAAATTACTTTGCGATACCGTCTGCGAAGTTGCACCGGTCTCAGATTCCTCCGAAACTACCTCAACCGTGGCAAAAAGATTATGGTCTGAATCAAAGCTAAAAATCTGTACTGCGGCAATTACTGCTTTGCCGGCTTTATAGGTGTAAATAACCCCGTCTGATACTTCTAAAATATCAGGATCGCTTGATCTCCATACATACATATTGTCATAGAATCCTTCAGGAACATTTGGATCAATTAAGGAAATCACTTCTCCCTCTTTCAGCACAATTTCATTATACATTAAGTTTAAGGTATTGTTTGATTTAAATGTGTTTATTGGCACATACCCGCTTTTTTGCTGTATTTCACGTAAAAGCTTATCATACTTGCCTCCAGCTTCATTATTCAGGTTTTGTAAATCGTTTATGTAATCTGATGTGCATGTTATGCCGGTAATATTAGTATACGGGCGGGTTTGAAGGAGTTCTTCATCCGTCATGTTGTAATATTTGTAAAAGCCTTCATCTTTTCTGTCACCATCATCAAAAGCAGTATCCAGGTGATACCATTTATTATCAATCTTAACAATATTCCAGGCGTGTTCATCGTTCGTAACGATTATATTATCTATACCGACAGCTTTAAGCATTTTATATGTCAGCATTGCATAGCCTTCACTTGTGGCTTTTCCATGATATAGGGCATCATACGCATTACGGCATGTCTTGTCTGTTGAACGAATGAGCTTGCTCAATACATAATCATGGATTAATTTAACCTTTTCATGCTCATTTCTATCACCATTTATCAGGCTAAAAATGATAAAATCAACCGTCTTGTCAATATAATCTTCCTGTTCCCTTGTTGTCTCATAATTAAATGTGAATGATACACCATATCGTTCAAGAGAATAACTGATGGAATAACCCGAGTTATTCAAACATAACCTAAGGTAGCTGTCTTCGTTTTTATTCTCATCAAGTATGCCCTGAATATCATCTTCCCTTATTTCTTTTTTAAAAATTATGTTAACATTTTCATTTCTGTCTATCATTTCTGACAGCAAATATTCTTTCAACTCCTCAAGAGTAGAATAAACGCGGGAATAGTCCTTTGAATCATATTCAAAGGTAAATGTAATAATTTGATTACCTGCATCTTCTATAATATTATAGGAATAATCAGTCAGCAGGAATGGCTCATTACTGTCATGAATGGCTTCTCTTATTGTGTTTTGAATATCAGTGTTTATCTTTGAAATATCTCCTGTATAAGTTAATGTGCATGTAGTATTAAGTTCATTCAAATTTTTGATTAGTGTTTTTTTTAGCTGTTCTATGTTGCTTACTTTTGTTGTAACAATTTCATCAGCCGGTTTAGAGTAGTTAAAGTTTTCATCCACGGCGTAAACACAAACAAGATAATCCTCATTTGGTTCCAATCCTGATACAGTATAGGTTGTTGCGTTGTCCGTTATAAAATCCACAGGCTCAAAATTAATCTGTATTTCATAACCTTTAATTCCGACATCATCCGATGATGGCTGCCAGGAAAACGCAATGCTTGAATCGGTTATATTTTCTATCATTAATTCCGGTTTTGAAGGCGGCTCCAAATCCTGAAGAGTAGTTACTTTCAAAACAGCACTGGGTTCAGATATGTTCCTGGCTGCATCTTTTGCTTTAACTGTAAACTCATAATTAGCACCTGCCAATAAATCCGTAACTTCACAGGTGGTTTCCGTGGTTGAAGCCACCACCAAATCATCAAAATCTGTAGTATTAATCCTTTTCAGGCATACTATATATTCAGCCACGCTAACATTATCTGTCGATGCGTTCCATGACAGGCCAACAGATGTTTTTGTAATATATGTTGATTTAAAATCACCAGGTGCTGTTGGAGGTATTATATCAGGAATTGGTGTTGGAGTCGGCGTAGGGGTAGGGGTAGGGGTCGGAGTCGGAGTTGGCGTAGGAGTCGGCGTAGGTGTAGGTGTAGGTGTAGGTGTCGGGGTTGGGGTCGGCGTAGGTGCAGGGGTTGGTGTCGGGGTCGGAGTAGTGTCGTAATTACTGTCAAGAATATCGTATTTATGAAGTACATAGTTTTCGGGCTCATTTGTCACATTGCCAGGAGTTCCACTAAAACCCAGACTCATGCTGGAACCAGGAGCAATATTGGCATTATATCCACGGTTTTTTATTATGTAATGATTACCTTCCCTGCTTATCACTTCAGCAGTCCAGAAACTGGTTATTTGTTTGTCAAAGTCAAATTCCAATATCCAGTCCTCAATAGGCTTGTCCGATTTATTAGCAATAGTTATGTTCCCAATAAACCCCTGTTTCCAATCACTGTCGATATTGAACTCAACATCATACTCACTTTTTTCAGCAGTGATCTTTCTACTAACTAATGCATAATTATATGGTATACTTCTAACATTCCCAGGGTTTCCTGCGAAACCGATTATTACACTGGAACCAGGTTTTATATCTGCATTCCAACCTTTATTTTTGATAATATATTTATTGTCTTCATGTGATACTAAATCCGCAGTCCAGAAGCTTGTGATTTGATACTCAAATTCAAAAGCAATAGCTCAGTTTTCAATAGTTTTATTTCCTGTATTAGTTATAGTAATTTCACCACTAAAACCACTGCCCCAATCAGCAATCTTTTTAAACTTAAAAGTGCACTCATCGGATGTAATATTTGCATTGTTACTTTGCGCAATTGACTGCATTGGTAATAATCCAATAAGAATTGTAAAAGTTATAATCCAAGTAATTATTTTCTGTTTTTGTAACATAAAATTTCCCCTTTCTCGATATAGTATATTTTTAGACATATTTTTAGATTAATTTACTAGTTGAATGATATAAACCACTATTGCATAAATAATCAGATTATGGTTATTATATGTTTCCTTATTTTATTTGTCAATACTTTTATGGGGATATTTCCTAAAAACAATAGGTAACAAGTGCCTATTTATCTGCTATTAATTTGAATATTTCCGAATATATATATTAAATGTTAAATTAAATATTCGTTACACGATTGCGGCTTTTTCCGGGGTATAATCATATTGTGCCATTTCTTTGATTAGTCATTCCTTTTTTGGGGAAATATGAATTGTGGTATAATACCCTCATAGCTGAGGATATTATAGTTGAAAAGAATACTCAAAATATAGGGACATACAGCTATATGAACCTTTGAGCTTTTATCCGGAAATGTGATAATTTTTATGTTATATGCATTGAAATATATCGCAAAAATAAATTAATATTTTAGTACTTCTCAACAGAGTTATTTCAAAGTATAATAGTGTTAAGGATAATAAGCATAATTCCGATGCTTATTATAACGGAAGAAATTGCTTAGATCCGTTTTTTGCGAAGCAAAATAACGCTTCAACACACCATTTCAACGAGGCGGGAGTAAAGGATTTTGCTTGCAAAATCCAGCAAGCCCGGAGCGTACCCACTGGAACGCTCCGATTGAGCGACCCGCAATGTTTGACTCGCCGCCTGTTGTGTGAAGTAGATACCCGCAACCAGACATTTTTCAACCAGAATGGTTGAAAATATGTGAAGAGGTGGGGGACATCTTAGCCTCGTTATAATGATGTCTAAATTTAGAACTGAGGATTCAGGATATGAAGATTGAAAAAGTAAATGAAAATAAAATACGCATCTTTGTCACATTTGATGACTTGGAAGAGCGGGACATCGACCTATCTTCTTTCAATTACAATTCTCCGGAGACCCAGGAATTGTTCTGGGATCTGATGGAACAGGCTGAGTTGGAATTAGGGTTTGAAACCCATGAATCACAACTATGCATTGAAGCTGTCACCGATGTTGAACAAGGATTTGTTATTACCATTACCAGAATTGATGAAGATGGTGATTTTGAATCAATTCATAAATTCATTAAAAACAGGTATAAACGAAATGAACTAAGAACAAAGCGGAAAACAACCAACCTTTGTTCACCGGTTATGATATATAACTTGGACAGCTTTGACGATATATGCATGTTATCTGTGCAACTTAAGCCTATATACAAGGGCGATAGCTCTGTTTATCGCTGCGAAAACTCATACTATTTGGTTCTCCGAAGAATTGAAGGAGCAGAACAAAATGTTAATGCTATGGAAAGCATTTTGTCAGAGTACGGGGACAGGGTAATGAATGTTCTGTTTTTTGAAGGTTATTTAAATGAATACGGAACATTAATGGTGGAGAAAAACGCAGTAAACCTTTTTGCTAAAATGGCTTAGGCTTTGTAAAACTCTTTTTAATATTGAATTGGCATGTTTTATTCATTTATTTTGCCGAAAAAAGGATAACCCATATGGGTTATCCTTTTTGGATTTACTTATATTGTGATTTAACCAAGTTGCAGGAAAAAGTCGTATCGCGACTTTCTGGGAAGTAATCATAGTATTCAATAATCGCTTATGCGAATTGCGTGTCAAACCGAAGCCCACAAAATACGCTTTACATTGCGAGACGAGTTGTATGACAAACAAGGAACCCCCACTTATATCGTGTTTTTTGCTTCAGCTGAACGAGTTCACTAAACACCATTTGCTACTTTTTGTAACCATTCCTTGAATTCATCCTTTAAATCATCTCGTTCAAGGGCAAATTCTACGGTAGCCTGCAAAAAGCCCATTTTGTTTCCTACATCGTATCTCTTACCAATAAAATCATATGCATACATAGCTTCGTGATGCATCAGGCTTTTTAGTGCATCAGTAAGCTGTATTTCTCCGCCTTTACCCGGTGAAATATTTTCGAGATGAGAAAAAATAGATGGAGATATAATATAGCGGCCAAGTATCGCAATATTTGATGGAGCCTTGTCTGCATCCGGTTTTTCAACCATGTCATTAACTTTTATAATTCTATCGTCAACCGTTCTTCCTGCAACAATTCCATACTTTGAAACCTCGCTCTCCGGTACTCTTTGAACTCCGAGAACGGTGGTTTTATACTCGTCATAAACCTTTAAAAGCTGTTTTAAACAAGGCTCTTCCGATTTTACAATATCGTCTCCGAGCAATACAGCAAAAGGTTCATTACCAATAAAAGATTTCGCACAGTATATGGCATGCCCAAGACCTTTAGGTTCCTTCTGACGGATATAATGAATATTCACTAGATTTGATATGTCAACAATCTGAGCAAGCAATTCTTCTTTTTTGCTTTTTCTTAACTCTTCTTCCAACTCAACCGATTTATCAAAATGGTCCTCTATTGCCCTTTTATTGCGCCCTGTAACAATAATAATGTCTTCTATGCCTGAAGCCACAGCCTCCTCAACTATGAACTGTATTGTCGGTTTGTCTACTATCGGGAGCATTTCCTTTGGCTGTGCTTTGGTAGCCGGTAAAAACCTTGTTCCCAAACCAGCTGCCGGGATTATCGCTTTATGTACTTTCATCTTAATCCTCCTTCAAAACACTTTTAAATGCTTTGTTTTTCTCATTCATTCTTAGTTTTTTATCAAATTCCTAAGGCCCTAAAACCCCCACCGAAGCCCAATGCGTATTTTACTTCGTAAAAATGCGTGATGTTCAGCTTCAGCTGAACGAGTTCACTCTTTTCCAAAAAGAGCACCCAATAGAATATATGCATTTAGATGCTCTTTGAAAATATGACGATTCAAGCTTCCTCATATTTTTTCTGCTGAAACTCCCAAAGGCTGAAACTGCCAAAGGTCAACATGTATATTTACAATTAATTTCACCGCAGAAACTCATCCCTAATGCAGTGAAATGGCTGGTCTTTAAGATGTCTTCTGTAAAATAACTATATTTCTCTTCTGCCTTCCAGAGATTTTGCCAATGTAACTTCATCGGCATATTCCAAATCCCCACCAACAGGCAGACCATGGGCAATCCTGGTTGCTTTTACTCCCAACGGCTTTATAAGCTTTGCAAGATACATGGCGGTAGCTTCACCCTCCACATCCGGATTCGTTGCTAAAATTACCTCTTTTGTTTCACCACCGCCTACGCGCTTAATTAGGCTTTTCATATTAATATCATCCGGGCCTGTTCCGTCCATCGGTGAAATAACACCATGGAGCACATGGTAGAGGCCTTTATATTCCCTTACTCTTTCCATTGCTACAACATCACGCGGGCTCTCAACCACACATATTATTGTGCGGTCACGTTTTTCGTTTCCACAGACTCTGCAAGGGTCTGTATCTGTTAGGTCTCCACATACGGAACAGTATTTTATTGTTCTTTTTGCTTCCACAATTGCCCGGGCAAAGTTCATAGCCTTATCAGAAGTCAAACCCAATATGTGGAAGGCTAACCTTTGCGCTGTTTTATGCCCGATACCGGGTAGTTTTTCAAACTCATCTATTAGTTTAGCCACAGGTGCTGCATACATGCTCATATTATTCTCCGTTTTAGTTGACAGTGTGTTTGTGTTATGTGTTTACAAGTGACATGCTCCCACCACCAGGTATTTTTCAACCAGAATGGTTGAAAATATGCGAAGAGGTGAGGGATGCTGCACTTCTTGTTAATCGTTGTTAAAACATCCCCGGAATATTTCCCATTCCTCCGGTAAATTTCCCCATTGTAGCCTGTGTTTGTTCATCAGCCTGCCTGAGTGCCTCAGTTACTGCTGCCAGAACTAAATCTTCAAGCATTTCCACATCATCGGGATCTACAACCTCAGGAGATATCTCAATTGATTTTATTTCCTTGCCACAGGTTGCCACTACTTTTACGGCACCCCCGCCGCTGGACGCTTCAACTGTTTTTTCAGCAAGCTCCTCTTTTGCTTTTTCCATATCCTGCTGCATCTTCATTGCTTGCTTCATTAGATTATTCATAGCGCCTCCACCCATTCCGCCCATGGGGAAGCCTCCTCGCTTTGCCATATAATACACTCCTTTTATTTTTTACACAACATCCCCGTCATGACTTATTTGTAGTGTTTGAGACACTGGTGCCGGCATGAAGAAATGTGATATGACACCACCGCCGGTAGCCTGCTGTGCAGGTAACAACCAGAACACTTTTGAAAAGTTGTGTTATTGATTCATATTCATTATAAACTTAAGTTGATGCTATTTCAATCAAACCGGCTACTTCACCTAAATGCTTGGTCTGCTTAATAATTTTACCACATGCCACAAATGTTGCAACTGTCAATTATTCAAACAAGTGAACTGTTTCAATAGAAACAAATGTAAGTGTTCAAATTCCCAAAATAGGGAAAACAACGTTACAGGACATTCATGCTAAAAAGCGAGCGGCTATGTGTGTTTAGGCTCCTGCGTATTTAACAGTATACCTACGGATATTAACAAAGCTGTAGATTCAAAATAATGGGAAACAGCGGTTCTTGCGGGCAGCATACAGGTATGTTATATTTATAATACAGAAATGTGATTCTGCCGCAGCAAGTCACAAAGTGGCTCATGTAATGCAAGAATTCTTGCGCCCAATGATGTTAAAAACAGGGTTTATTTTGAGTGACCAGAAGCTTAACATATGCATTAGGTGTTTTTCAACCATATTGGCTGAAAATACGCGAAGAGGTGGGGCGAGAATCTATATATTATGCAAAAGAGGATTTTATGAGTATAAAAAAGCCCGATAATACAAAAGGGTGGTACAGGCTTGATAATGCAGCTATATTATATCCTTCCATACAATCGGAACGGATTACAACCATGTTTCGCTTTTCCGCTACTCTATACGAGAACATTGATCCCCAAACCCTTCAAACCTCACTTGCAAAGATTATCGATCGTTTTCCATACTATAGAGTAAAGTTAAGCAAAGGCTTATTTTGGTACTATCTTGATCACAATCCAAAAACACCAAGGGTTGAAAAGGATGTACAGTATCCCTGTGGCCGTCTTTCACCAATTTCTAACCGGAATTTTTTGTTACGTGTAAGATATTACAATAAGCGTATTGCTGTTGAGTTTTGCCATGCCCTTACCGATGGCACCGGTGCCGTCATATTTTTGAAATCCCTTGTTTATGAATACCTTAAAGAAACAGGCAAAGTGCTCAGTGATAAAACTGATATATTTACAATTGACGAGATCCCTGATCCGGGTGAATTTGAGGATGCTTACAACCGTTTTTACAAACCAGCTCTTCCTTTGCCGGAAACCGGTGATTCCGCTTACCACCTAAAGGGAAAGCTTGTGAAAAAGGGAGTGTATTATGTTATAACAGGGATTTCCCTTTTAAATGATGTGATTAACGAAGCAAAGAAGAAAAATGTTTCGCTTACTGTGTTTCTTGCAGCGATTTACATGGATTCAATGCAGGAAATACAGGATAAATATATTAAAAACCCCAGACATAAAAAGCCGATTTCAATTTCAGTGCCTGTGAATATGCGTAATATTTATCCCACAAAAACAATGCGAAATTTTTCACTTTTTGTAGTCCCAAAAATAGATCCGCGGCTTGGTTATTACACCTTTGATGAAATTTTAAAGATTGTTAATCTAAGCATGATGACTGAAATAAACGAAAAATCCATTAGCAGGCAGTTAAGTCGGAATGTCGGAGGTCAACGTAATCTCATTGTTCGTGTTATACCACTATTTATAAAAAAACTGTTTACTCCCCTGTTATATAGCAGACTGGGTGAGAACCTTTACTCCGGCACCATCTCTAATCTGGGTAAAGTAACCGTCCCTGAAGAGATGATGAAATATGTTGAGAGAATTGATTTTGTTCCTGGGCCTGGTCCTATTAACAAAACTGGCTGTTCCGTCACCGGCTTTGGAGACAAAATTTATATTAGCTTTGGGCGACTTACAAAGGTTCCGGAGCTGGAGAGAGCTTTTTTTACAAGGCTTGTGAAAATGGGGATTCATGTTACTGTTGAAAGCAATATATGAGGTGATACTTAATGGCATATTGTGTTAAATGCGGCGTCGAACTGGAGCGCAATATAGATTCCTGCCCTTTATGCTCCACACCGGTATATTTTCCTGATAATACTGACGAGAGCTCACAAAGGAGCTATCCTGAGCGTATACAAAAATCGAAAACCCGGCATGTGAATCTGGTTCCAAGCAAAACCTTTGTTTATTTAATGACATTTATTTTGGTAATTCCTGCAATCGTATGCCTTATGGTGGATATTCGAAGAAGCTCAGGATTAAGCTGGTCCTTTTATCCTGTGGCATCGCTTCTTCTTATATGGGTTTTAATGGCTTATCCCGCATTAATGAAGCATTACAGCTTTATGAAAGTTCTGACCATCGACATATATTCAATTGTTTTGTTTTTAATATCACTCGATTTGTATTCGGGAGGGTTTTTGTCTTGGTCAGTGTTCCCTGTCGCATCCCTTTTATTAATTTGGGTCTATTTTCTTTTGTTTTCGATCTTTGGCCATAAAAAACCCGGATATATTGCATTGATAGGATATATAAGTACAGCACTTTATCTTAATCTTTTAGAACAAGCCACAAAATCCAGCTGGTTTTTTAAGCTTGCACTACCTATTCTGTCTCTACTTTTCATCAAAACATGCCTTGTTCTTATTTTGTCAAGATTTAAATTCTTTAAGAGAGCGGGTCTGTATGGGCTTATTCTTATGGCATTGAGTTTATTTTGTATTGGTATTGAGCTTATAATTAATAATTTTGTATACGGGAATTTATCATTATTCTGGTCTTTAATTGTGTCCGGAGTTTTAATTCCAATGGCAATTTTCTTATTTCTTGTTCAGAGCAATGAAGAGTTCCGTGTGTATCTTCAAAAGAAGTTTCATATGTGACATCTGCGTACTGCCAATTGTGCTGCATTTTGTAAGCAAAACGTGATCACATGTGAGTAAGAGAGCTGGGAGATTAGAAATGAAAATACTACTGGTAGCAGACGAAGAAAGCAAATATATATGGGATCACTTTGACCCGGAACGTTTTAAGGATATTGAGCTTATCATTTCCTGTGGTGATTTACAGTCAAGCTATCTGTCATTTTTGGTTACAATGATTCATGTTCCGCTGTTTTATGTGCATGGGAACCATGATACAACCTATCAGCGTCATCCTCCCGAAGGATGTGATTGCATAGAGGATCTTGTTGTAAACTATAAGGGTTACCGCTTTGCAGGTTTGGGTGGAAGCATGAAATACAGCCGCCGCCAACATCAATATACTGAGAAGGAAATGGAAACACGCGTCAAGAAATTAAAGCGTAAAATCCACAAAAATAAAGGTCTGGATGTATTGGTTACACATGTACCCCCATTTGGAATTTGTGACGGTGAAGACCTTTGCCACACCGGTTTCAAAAGCTTTATAAAACTATTGGATAAATATGAGCCACCGCATATGTTTCACGGTCATATGCACATGAATTATACCCGTCAGGAGAGAATATCCACTTACAATAAAACCACTATTGTAAATGGATATGGTTATTATATCTTAGATATCTAAAGCGGGCTTCTCCCATAACCAAATATCGCGTTCACCTGTGTCTCCTCGGTTACCTGCGTATTGTATCTGATGTACGGGAGAGCAGTACCTCATGTTGTTTTTCCTGTTGAAAGATTTGTTAGAAAACTATTATCCAAACCTTCGGGTATTTCACCATCAATAAAATCCAAAAGCCAGTCCATTGATAATATCTCTTCACGAGCTGCCAAACAGTTTTCTTTAAGTCGAAGCTTGCCGGCTTTGTCATATAAAGGCCCTGTAAATACATTAAATTCTCTGTTAATAATTGCTGATTTAATAAGCTCGGTAAGCCTTTGTGTTTCTCTTGGAACCAGACGCTTAGAATAGAAAAAGTCAAGTATACCGGAATCCATCCCCCACCAATAATTAAGAGTCTGCTTTTTGCCGGATGTAAGGGTACCAGCATTTGAGCGAAGGCCTGTATTTAATATGCTTCGAACCATTTTTTCATAAAATATCCCCCAGTTCCAGACCGGTACGGCAAGATAATTAAGTGGTCTGCATAGACCCTCCTCCGTATCACAAGTTACAGTATATACGCCATATTCCTTAGAAAATTTGCGGTTTGCCAGTGTGTTATGGTGGGAAATAATGTCCACATCTTTTTGTAGTAATCGTGTACCGGCATTAATAGAGCTTTCTGCATTATCCCAGTTCCCTGTCCAATCGAGATAAATCTCTGCTTTGGGGTTTACAAGCTTAGCTCCAAGGGCAAACGCATTAATCCCACTAACAACTTCAGGCGTCGCGCATGTCCCGATATATCCCAGTCTGTCAGTGTAGGTCATTGAGCCTGCTATGACACCTGACAAAAATCGGGCTTCATGTATACGACCAAAATAGGTGTTTACATGCTTGAAGGAATACATACTTGAGCAGTTTAAAAATATAACATCGGGATATTCCATAGCCACTCTTAGAGTCGCATTAATCATTAGCGGTGTGGTTGAAAATACAACATGGCAGCCTTGCTTAACAAGCTCCAAAAGCTTGGCATACGCATCTATGGACTCAGGCACATTATCAATACTAACCGTTTCGACCTGGTCCTTCATTTCCTCCTGAAGATGCATACGCCCCAGTTCATGGGCATATGACCAACTGGATGTTTTTATGTCCTTTGCCAATGCAAAACCAACCTTAACCTTATCTTCATGACGCATAATACTCGAGAGAATACCTAAAATATTTTTTTCTTCCTTAAGCTCCGGCTCGGTTTGTATATCCAATTTTCTCTCAAAACTGTCCAGCTCTATTATAAAGCTTTTAAGAGAAGGCCTTAGCTCATCTTCAAAATAATGCGTAGGAACACCATTTAGCTTAATATAATCAAGAAATGCATCTCCTGTAGTAATGGGAAGCTTGTTGCCACCCAAATCATAGTATACTTTTCTGAACACCTCGTATACAGCATTCAAGAAATACTTAAACCTATTCACTTCCTTTGCCAAACCACTAGGTTGTTCATAATGTTTAATTAACCTCCAGAGCTCGTCAAAGCTTCTTTCCTCAGAAAACCATATCCTATTAATACCGGTGTTTTTATAAAACCTCATAAACGCATAGTATATGCGTATATCCTTGTTGTGCTCATCGTATTTTGGGATCATGCGTGTTACTTCTGCATTATAGCTGAAAACATCCAGGTACTTTAAAACACTTACACGTTTATTTCCCTCAACAACATAAAACCAGTTAAGAAACTCGTATACCTTTATAGGATCCCTGAGACCTTCATCTATTTGAGCTCTATAAACCGCATCCCATTTTAACGAGAATTCCGTGTAGTCATCCATCAAAGGCATGAAATTCCGGGCAAAGGAGATGCTCCTAAGATAGGTATATGTACCCTTAACTTTTTTAAGGGGCACATCAACAGTCCCTATATCAATTTCAGATACAATTTCTATATTCTTAAGAATACCGTCCAAAAAAGGCAGATATCCGTTATGACCTTGGGAAACACTGTTTGCATATTCTTTTAGTGCCAACTTCCTGGCTGATCTGTATTCGTCAGAAATAGGCTTCATATTCTATCATCTCCCCATAATATAATTATTTTTCAGCAAGTCACAAGGTGACTTTCTAATGAAATTTATGTCATCTTGATTTAATAAGTCTTCGAGAAAGTAGTTTAAGCATATTTTTATTGCCACATAAAAACTGCATCTTGATTATTCTAAACTTTATTAACTTGACTATCCTACAATGTTTTGAGATAAAGCTTAATAACTCAACTTTCCCACAGTATTTTGGGCGCTTGCCTGCACAGCAGACTACCAACGGTGGTGTGACATCACACCTCAGCATGTTGGTAACAGCGCCTCAAAATACTACTCGCAAGCTGAGGTGGGAAAGTTGAGTTAATAAC
>ENA-UOOK01004196-UOOK01004196.1-fermentation-metagenome-genome-assembly--contig:-NODE-4196-length-15687-cov-3.821584_pt1 | contig 15687 bp, 11 predicted proteins | sample MGYA00245777_ERZ724023 | MGnify/ENA primary metagenome ERZ724023 (study PRJEB28704, sample SAMN03018312) | fermentation metagenome | biome: anthropogenic terrestrial biome; feature: soil; material...
CGTAAAGCTTACCGAAGCGGGGCTTATGGACGTTGACGGCGACGGAAAGCTGCTCGACTGGTGCGCTTATTGCCAGTCCGGCGGGATGAGTGCACTTGTTTACCTCGGCAAAGACGTTGACAGCGATGGTTACGATCGTACCTATTCCGTGCTGAAACAGATGAAAGACGATCCGGCCTGCGGTATTGAGCGTATTTTCACAGAGGAGGAGTGCCGCGCGGAACAGCGTTTCGGCGGGGACTTCGCTTTTGTGCTGGAGACGGACGGCACGACCGCCTTCGGGGATGAACTTGCCGGACCGCTGACAAAAAAATACGACATTTCTGATTACCGGTACGGCCGGGCGACTCACGGATATTTACCCTCAAAGGGGCCTCAGCCGGTATTCTGGTGCATCGGACCGGACTTCCGCGAGGATGTCGTACTGCCCGGGGCACGATTGATTGATGAAGCTCCGACTTTTGCGGAAATTCTTGGAACAAGCCTGCCGGGCTGCGACGGCCGCATACTGACGGAGCTTCTGCGTTGAAGATAAACATGATGATACAATTAAGGCTAAGGCGTCTTCGCTATTTGGCAACCATTCGGCTTTTTGCCGTGTTTTTGTGAAAGACGTTCGGATAGGAGCACGGAAGGGTATGGCATGTCGCCGCAGCCAAAGTATTCCGGGAATGAAGTTGAAATGTAAAAGAAAACAAATACATGTCAAAAACAACGACCCGGGAAAAGCCATGCCGATGTAAAGATATACAACCTATGTGATGGAATAACGAATAGACAAAATTCTGTTCAAACCACATAATTTATTTAGGCAAAATTATCCCGACCTGCTTTATAAGGTCAGGGAGAAACAAAACGAAAGGGGATATTGGTATGAAGTGGTTTAAACAGATCCTATCAATGGTAATAGCATTGGTCATGACTGTCGGTATGTTATCTGGCTGTGCCGGACAACAAGGCGAACCAAAAACAGATGACACCGATCAGCAAGTATCGTCGGGCGGGGAGACCGCGGAAAATGACAAACAGAAAGACAATAAAGACAAGGAGGACAGCACGGATAAACAAGAATCCAATGTTCCGGATTATTTAAATGCGGAAGGGTTTCCTATTGTAAAAGAGCCGATCACAATGACGGCAATGGTATCAAAGCATGTTTCGCAACCGTCATGGAGTGAGATGCTGGTTTGGCAGGAATATGAGAAAAAGACGGGAATAAAGATACAATGGCAGGAAGTGACCTCCGAACTGACGGAAAAGAGAAATCTGGCACTGGCATCCGGAGAGTATCCCGACTTATTTTATCGGGCAGGTGTGGGAGATGCTGACCCTCTTAAATATGGATCCCAGGGAATCTTTATAGCATTAAATGATCTGATCGACCAATACGCTCCCAACTTCAAAAGAGTCTTGGAGGAAAATCCATCCGCTGCGAAAGCCGCGCATACGGCCGACGGGAATATATACAGCTTTGTGCAGTATACTGATTCGGATCCGGTTCAAATCAATCCGAAGCTGTATATCAATAAGTCCTGGCTCCAGAAGGTAGGAAAGGAAATGCCGAAGACAACGGATGAATTGTATGAGGTGTTCAAGGCATTCAAGGAAGGCGATCCCAACGGAAACGGGAAAAACGATGAAATACCGTGGACAGCCCAAAGTCTGGGTCTTGTGATGAATTGCCTTTACGGCGCCTGGGGATTGAGAAACAGAGGTAATGATCATGGAAGTGTGGATATGGATGAGGAAACCGGGAAGCTGCGATTTATCCCTGTACAGCCGGAATACAAAGAAATGCTTGAGTATATTAACAAACTCTATAAAGAAGGTTTGTTGGACCAGGAGATCTTCACTATGAACGTGCCGCAACTGGTTGCAAAGGGAGACCAGAAGATAGTAGGCGCTTTTTCCCATACCAACACCCAGCAGATTGGTAAAACGGGTGAAGAATATTTCGAAGGTCTTCACGAGGCGTTGGAAGGACCTCATGGAGATAAACTATGGGCGAAAAGGGGAAATGTAGGAGCCAGAGGTGCCTTCGTTATTACGGACAAATGCAAGTATCCGGAAGCCGCTGTGAGATGGATCGATTATTTCTACAGTGAGGAAGGAGGAAGATTTGTTTTCCTCGGGGTGGAAGGGAAATCCTACGAGCAGAAATCCGACGGCAGTTATGAGTTCCTGGATGAAATCGTAAACAATATACCGGAAGGTTCTACCTTTGACCAGGCAATTTCGAAATATGTGCCTTATGCCGGAGGCGGAATCCCGGCTCTGCAAAAGACAGAGTACTTTAAGGGTGGCGAAACACATCCGGGCTCACTAAAGGCTGCTCAGAATATGGTTCCATACACCCCCAAGGAAATCTGGAGCAAATTCAACTTTACTCTTGATGAAGTCGATCAAAAGGCAGCGCTGGAAAGTGATATCAATGGATATGTGAATCAGATGTATCCCCAATTCATCCAGGGGAAAGTTCCGTTTACGGAATGGGACAACTATGTAGCAGAGATCGAGAAAATGGGATTGAAGGATTACCTGGAGTTATATGCCAAAGGTTATGAGCGTTATAACCAATAAAGGTAAAACAAGCCCATATACAGCCGGTAAAATATGCCGGCTGTATGCTTTGCACATAAGCGGCAAACATAAATGCCAACTGCAGCATCAGGAAAGGATGGGGAAAATGGACAGCTTATTACCGAAAAGAAAAGGTGTTCTACTAGCGTTGCTACTTATCGCAACGATTCTAATATCCTGCAGTACACACTCTCCGACTGCCGTTAATAAGATAACGAAAGCAACTCCATCAGCCGGGTCCGAAACGGATCAATCCGATTCTCTGCTTATGGAAAACAAGGAGGAAGAACTGCAAGAGAAAACAACAGAAAATGAAGAAGATATTGTTTCCGACCAGAAAACAGAGGAAATATTTGATCCGTCGAAGTACAGCGATAAATTAACTATCAGGTTTTTTCACACGGGTGCTTCCGTCGAGGATGGTTCTTCTGAAGGAGATCTAATCTTGATTACCACACCGGATGGCGCCAATATGCTGATTGATGCCGGATCTCCTCAATGCGGTCCTACACTTGTTGAGTTCCTGGAAAAGTTGAACGTTGAGAAACTGGATTATGCAGTGGCGACACATATGCATATCGATCATATAGGTGGATATACGGATGTTCTACAGAATATTCCGGTGGATCGGATGATCTTTCCCAACTTTACCAATTATAACAGTTCTCTTGCCTCAGGCCTTATGGCAACCCTGGATGTAAAGAAAGTGCCGGTTGAAATCGCAAAAACAGGTGACAGATTTATGCTGGGAGAACATACGCTGATAGAAGTATTAGCGCCTGAATGGGACATCACGGTTCCGGAAGGGACCATTCCCGAGAAATCCCCGGGCTTTGTCAATAACAATTGTCTGGTCCTGAGAATGACATATAAAAACAACAGTTTTCTATTCCCGGCAGATATATATTGGGAAAGAGAAAATATACTTGTGAAAGATCAAGCGGAAAAATTAAAAGTCGATGTATTGAAAGCTCCGCATCACGGTTCCAACACATCGTCATCCATAGATTTTATTGAAACGGTTGATCCTGAAATAGTTGTTATGACCAGCAATTCACCAAGTAAGGAAACTTACGACAGATATAAGAAGAGGGACAGTGATATCTATATCACGGGACTAGATGGAAATATCCTTGTTATCAGCGATGGGGACAACATTGAGGTAATACAGGAGCACGAAAGAACAATTAAAGGATATTATGAATGACGGAATGAAATGGCGGAGGTAGAGATATGGCACAGACATTATCCGGCAAACAGGTACATTCTGTAAGGAAAACCGGTATTGCCACAAGTTGGAAGGGAATAGGAAAAAATTGGGATATGTATTTACTCATCCTGCCAGTAGTGGCGTATTTCATTATCTTTAAATACTGGCCTATGTATGGCATACAGATCGCATTCAAAGACTATATCGCCACCAAAGGGATCTGGGGAAGCCCACTGGTGGGTTTGAAACATTTTGCGAGATTTTTCAGGAGTTATCACTTTGAATCGCTCATTCAGAATACGCTGGGGATCAGTATTTATCGGCTATTGGTAGGATTTCCCATTCCGATTTTACTGGCTCTGATGATGAACGAAGTGAAAAATCAAGCCTATAAAAAGACAGTCCAGACGATTACATATGCTCCGCATTTTCTTTCAACTGTGGTGCTGGTCGGAATGATGACATCCATGTTATCTCCAAGAAACGGCTTGATCAATAAATTCTTAAATCAATTAGGAATGGAACCCGTCTATTTTATGGCGGAGGCGGGGTGGTTCAAAAGCCTCTATGTCTGGTCCGGTATTTGGCAGAATATGGGGTGGAATTCCGTTATTTATATGGCTGCGTTGTCTGGTATTGATCCAACATTGTATGAGGCAGCAATTGTGGACGGCGCCTCAAAGATGCAACGGATATGGCATATTACGATACCCGGGATCCTGCCTACCGCCATAACCCTTTTGATATTGAATACCGGCAATATTATGGACGTAGGATTTGAGAAAGTATTCCTGATGCAGAACGGATCGAATCTGACCTCTTCGGAAGTCATCTCCACCTATGTATATAAAGCGGGACTGGTGGGAGCACAATACAGCTTTTCCACGGCAGTCGGAATGTTTAACTCGGTGATCAACTTTCTTTTGCTGCTTGCGGTTAATAAGATTTCAAAAAAAACTACGGAAACCAGTCTGTGGTAAGGAGGATGATAATGAAAGCTCGAATAAAGCAAAACAGAAGCGATGTTGCTTTTGATGTAATAAACATTATATTTTTGACGGTTGTCCTGTTGGTGGTCCTGTATCCCTTGCTCTTTGTCTTAAGCGCATCTTTCAGCGACTCCATGGCTGTAATGAAAGGAGAGGTCATCCTCCTGCCGAAATCTCCTTCCCTGAAGGCATATCGAGCGGTGTTTGAGAATGAGGATATCATGACGGGATACAAAAACACCATCCTTTATACCGTCGTCGGCACGGCAGTAAACCTGATCATGACCATTGCGGGTGCATATCCCATTTCCAGAAAGGATTTTAAGGGAAGACGAATATTGATCCTGTTCTTTACCTTTACTATGTTTTTCAGTGGAGGGCTGATCCCAAGCTATCTGGTCAATACCACACTGGGTCTGAACAACAATTTTTGGGTGATGATCTTGCCGGGGGCGATCAGCGTCTGGAACATGTTCATCATGCGGGCGTTCTTCCAGAACGGCATCCCCGGTGAATTGCAGGAGGCGGCTTTTATCGACGGGTGCTCCAACATTGGGATCCTGTTCCGGATTGTGCTGCCCCTCTCCGCTCCGATTCTTTCCGTCATGCTCATGTATTATGGCGTCGGGCACTGGAACGCATATTTTACGGCATTTATCTATTTCCGCGACCGCGAGAAATTCCCCTTGCAGTTGATCCTGAGGGAAATTCTGATCAAAAATGATATGGATCAGATGATGGAAGGGGAGACGCTGGTGACCCAGGAGCTTCTGTCGGAAGGGATCAAGTATGCCGTAATCGTAGTGGCCAGTGTGCCGGTGTTGCTGCTGTATCCCTTTTTACAGAAATATTTTGTAAAAGGCGTTATGGTAGGGGCGTTGAAAGGATGAAGCGCTCACGGAAGAAGATCATAGAATGCGATTATGAAGGGCGAAGCCTCTATCTTATTTCTGAAATGGGTAAAAGATGCAGATTTGCAGGGGCTCCATGAAATGGACCAAGCATTTTTATCCGGGATATTGTGGAAAAGGAGGGAAATCCAATTAACTGGGAGATTGTTTTGAAGCTGTTCCTGGCAATGATTTTTGGTGGGATCATTGGCTTGGAAAGGGAAATCGGTAACCGACCTGCCGGTTTTCGTACTCATACGTTGGTATGCATGGGCTCGACACTTGTTATGCTCACATCAGAGTATATTTTAGATATATACCATTCCGTTACGGATCCGGGGCGGCTTGGTGCCCAGGTCATCAGCGGAATCGGTTTTTTGGGTGCGGGCACAATTATAAAGGACGGGTCCCGGATACGTGGTCTGACAACGGCTGCCAGCTTGTGGGTGGTAGCTTGCATTGGACTTGCCATTGGTGTGGGGTTTTACTGGGGTGCGATGCTGGCAACTTTATTTTCTTATATCATTTTGGTTTTGCTGAAAAAGTTCGAAAATCATATATCCGGCGTCAAGGAATACGAGATCCATGTGGATATCCGTAATGATCAGGTTGTGCAGATCACAAATGTGATTGCTGCATTGAACATAAAGATCAAGCACATCAATATGGATCCCGGAGAGGAGGAGTTTACCCGGGCATATTTCAAGGTAGTGTTTCCACCGGGAATGGACAAGAAGACCCTGATCGACGAATTAACCAGACTGGATGGTGTAGAAGTTTTGGATGAAGCGGTTTGATGGTCACTGCTGAATTTGCATAAGGAATTTTGATGGAACGAGGTGGATAGCAATGAACGAGTTAAAAAATCATCATAAGAGCAAAAAGTACTTTTCTTGGTTTTATAAGTACTTTTTATCCTATGTGCTTTTTTTAATATTAGTTCTGTCCGTCCTGGGAATTGTAGTACATAAAAATTTCATATCGACTATGCAAAATGAGATTAAACGGTCTATCCTCTCTTCCGTTATGCAGATCAGAAATCAAATGGACATGAGGTTACAGGAAATGGAACGTATTGCTTTAAATATTAGTTTTAACAGTAATCTTAAGTATCATAGGATCAGCAACAGCAACTATGATTCCATGGAAGCGATAAGAGAATTGGCACAGTACAAATCCAGCAGTGGATTCATGTATGACATTGCTTTGTATTACAACAATAAACCGAACTCCGGTAATAATAGAATCTATACGACTATGACCAGTGTTACACTGGATGTTTTTTTCAGATACATTTATCAGTATGAAAACAGAGGGAAAGGTCATTTCCTGAATATTGTAAATAAGATTGATGCTCCAACCATGTATCCGACGAGTCATGTATTGGTAAATAATTCTCAAAAGGATGAACTGGCTGTATATATTTACCCCATGGCAGTGGATACGGTTAAGTCATACCTGGATGTGGTCTTTTTCATTCAGAAGGACACGCTTGACGGAATGTTGAAAAATGCGCTGGGTGATTATAACGGATATGTATATGTTGTAGATATGGAACGAAATCCGATTTTTTATCATGCAAGCGATAAATTGGCACCGGAGCCGGAAACAGTCAGGAATACACTCGATTATATACTGGATCACCATAAAGATGTGGAAACCATAGATATAAACAAAAGCAAATATTCGGCTACCAGTATATCATCTGAATATAACGGTTGGTCCTATATCGTGATCAGAGAGACAAGTCAAATGATAGCGGATGTGAATGTCAGCCGAAGTACATATCTGTATGTAGTTGTCTTTGTTTCGATATTTGGGCTTGTCATGGCTTTTCTCCTGGCTAACGGCCAATACAAGCCGTGGAAAGTATTGGTCGGTACGATACTGGATCACGACAGTAAATACAACAACAACAAAGCAGCGTGTTCCAATGAATTTGATTATGTGATGAAAACGATTATGGGAGCATTCAATGAAAACAAGGATTTGGCTTCCCAATTAAGAAGCAAATCAGCAATTATCAGAAGTCAATTCATAACAAAACTGTTAAACGGTAAAATTACAGAATCGGAGTATGCAGATGAACTAAAAACCATGAAAAATATTTATGGATTGAAATGGGAGCACCCCTACTTTTTGGTGTTGGTGTTTTTGATAGACGATTATGGTCCGACAGATGCGAATAGTCAAAAAGATATGCAGGATTTGGCGATGTTCAGTATTATTAATGTAACAGAAGAGCTGGCGGAAGAATCAGGACATGGGTATGGGGTGGAATCAGCAGACGGCAAGCGGGTAATCCTGTTGTTGAATTTGAAAAGCGATTATACGAAAGAGCGATATATTAGTGAGATTGCTTTTCGGACCAAGGATTTCTTCACAAAGTACTTTGGAATTACCTTAACGGTAGGTGTGGGGAATATCTGCAACAGTAAGGAGATGATCCATGAATCATTTTTGGAAGCGAACAGAGCGGTTTATTACCGCTTAATCAAAGGATATGGCAATGTCATATTCTATGAGGATATCAAAGAAAGTCAGAAGCAAATTTACCAATATCCTGCTATGCTGGAGCAGGAACTGATTATCGCCATAAAGGGAGGAAAGGCCGATGAAGCGAGACGGGTTATACTGGCAATCAAGGAACATATTATAACCAACTCCATGAATATCGAAGCCGTTCAATGTATATGTTTTGGTATTATCAATACGATTTTAAAAGTCCTGAATGATTTGAACCTGGACATGAGTCAGTGTTTTACGAATGAAGAAGAAGTTCTCTTTTCCCAGCCTTTTGGAACGATTGATGGTTTTATGGATCGTATTGCAAGCTTTTGCAGTACAATCTGCGGCTATATCCAAAATCAAAAAGAAAGCAAGAACTTTGAGCTTCGGGAACAAATTGTGAACATGGTCAAAAATAATTATAAAGACAGTGCGTTGTCATTGGACAGAATAGCCTTGGAATTTAATATGTCTCCTTCCTATATCAGCAGATATTTCAAGGATCAAACAGGCTACAGCCTGATGCAGTATGTGGATATGCTCAGAATGAAGGAAGTAAAAAAGCTTCTACAGGAAACAAATATACCTTTAAAAACAATCATAGAGCAAGTTGGATATGTAGATAAATCCAGTTTTTACAGAAAATTTAAGAAGAAAGAAGGGACTACTCCGGCTCAATACCGCAGCCTTACCAAGAAAGGACAGAATGTGTCAATGCAAATGTCCGATCATTGATAGGATAGAGTCAGTAAGATTGTCGGCACCAAAGTCGGGATTCCGTTTCAGGGATTCATACAGGAAAGTCTTTTCAATTCTTGATTCATCATAATTTTATTTCCTTGCTAAAAGTCGTATTGCTGCAAAATAACGAGGAACGCCTTAGCCATAGTTACAGAATCAACCGACGATAGCATACACATTTCCAAAGCATAAGCATTTCCCTTGTCCCGATCCGGGAAATTCTGGTACAATGGAAACGGAAAGAAAAGCATGCGGAATAAGAAATTGACAAGAAAACAAAGAGAGCAGAGCAACAGAATATCGCAAGAGGGAAGGAGCGAAAAAGAAGAATGCGCGCGGTTGATATTATCCTGAAGAAGCGAAACGGAGAACCACTGACAAAAGAGGAGATCGACTTTTTTATAGAAGGTTATGTGAGGGGAAGGATCCCCGATTATCAGGCGGCGGCATTGCTGATGGCCATCTGTTTCAATGGTATGGGTCGCAGGGAAACGGCCGACCTGACCATGGCAATGGTGAATTCCGGAGAAAGGGTGGACCTGTCCCCGATCAAAGGGGTGAAAGTCGACAAGCACAGCACGGGCGGAGTGGGCGATACGACAACATTGATCGCGGCCCCTCTGGTGGCGGCCTGCGGGGTTCCGGTAGCCAAAATGTCGGGGCGGGGCCTGGGACATACCGGCGGTACCCTGGACAAGCTGGAATCGATTCCGGGTTTTCAGACATCCCTGTCCATGGAGGAGTTTATCCGATCCGTTCAGACGGTTGGTCTGGCTGTTATCGGTCAGAACAAGGATCTTGTACCGGCGGACAAACTGTTATATGCTCTGAGGGACGTTACCGGAACGGTTGACAGTATTCCTCTGATCGCCAGCAGTATCATGAGTAAAAAGATTGCGGCCGGTACCGATGCTGTCGTATTGGATGTAAAGACAGGAAGCGGTGCTTTTATGCAGTCGGTCGAGGATTCCTTTGCGCTGGCTGAGGAAATGGTTGAAATCGGTACGAGAGCGGGCAGGAAAACCACTGCCGTCATAACGGATATGGATCAACCGCTGGGCATGGCAGTCGGGAATGCCCTGGAAGTAAGAGAGGCCGTGGAAATCCTGCAGGATAGGCAGAAAAGCCCGTTGCGGGAGGTATCCCTATACCTGGCGGCACATATGCTGGCGACAGCAAATGCATGCGCCACTCTGACAGATGGCCGGCGCATGGCGGAGGAAGCCCTGGTATCCGGTCGCGGGCTGGAAAAACTGGGAGGCATGATCCGGCAGCAGGGCGGGGATGCAAGGATCCTTGAAAGATTGGACCTGCTCCCCGGAGCGGATCAGATCGTATCGGTCCGGACGGAAGAGGATGGGTACATCACTTCTGTCGATACCCGGGAGATAGGCCGGAGCGCTTTGCTTTTAGGTGCGGGGAGATCGAAAAAGGACGATAGGATTGATCCTGGCGTCGGTTTGGTCATGCACAGGAGAATCGGTGACCGGGTCCGCCAGGGCGACATCCTGGCAGAGTTTTATATCAACCGGGAGGAAGGATTCCCGGAAGCGGAGGAGATATTCCGGAATGCCATTCGGATCGGCACAGACAAACCGGAGCCCAAACCTCTGATCTTGGGCGTCGTCACGAAAGGCGGTATGGAACGCTCCCCTGTCTAAGCCAATTCGCATGTCTGATCTTGCCGTAACTGGTCATAACGCAGCACAATGAATCGCTGCTGATCGCAACACGGCTTCGGCGGACGAGTTCTTGCAGTGCAATCACGATTATATCCCCAACAGAACGATATCGACCTCAACATCCATGGCAACCTCGACATTAGGAAAAATGGAATCCCACTGCGAGCCCATGCGCTTCCAGTAAGCCGGTTCTTCGGTCTGCAGGACGCGGTCAAAATGGAAGACATCGGCTCCATATTCTTCCTGCATCCGCTCGATCGTGTCCAGGCAGATTTTCCGGATCTCCTTTTCGAATTGCTTTTTGAGGCTTTTCAGGAAGGCTACATCCAACTTTTCATGGCCATGCAGATTGATATCCTCCGAATAATCCCCCTCGACTTTGATTTCGATATGAAAACTCACCTGATCCCCTTTTATTACCGGAGTGATTCTGGATTTTGCACTGGTTATCTCCAAAGCGATCAATCCTTCTTCCCCTTCCGGCGTACTGACGGTGAGAATTCCCCCTTCGTAACGATTCCGGATGAAATGGATAGCTTCCATCTCCATTTCGGTCGCCCATCCTACCATTTTGTCTTTTCGGAAGACAGCTCCGCCGCTTGTCTTGATCTCATCCTCTGTGGATACTACCTTGCCCAGTATAAAGTCGTGACCATCATGCAGGTTGCAGATCAATTCCCCCAGATCGGTATGATATACCGTCCGTGAATTTCTGGAGGAGTTGGTAAGAATCATTGCCAGATAAACCGAAGAGTACTCCTGGGTTCGGGGCACAACGTCCAGAATACTTTTTGCTTCGCCCTGGCTGATAAATATCTTTACCCTCCGCCTCATTTCCGGGTCCCTCAAGAAAAAATCCAATATATCCAACATTCCTTTTTTTGCCACTTCTTCGGATATTATGATGACCTGCAGATGCTCATAGTAAAGGGAAAGACTGGTGCGGGACGCCATTTCACGATTCATGCTGAAGAAGGAATTACCGAGCTGCGTGATCTCCCAAGTTCTGGAGCCTGCCGTTTGTCCTCCTCCGGGCCATCCATCCGATTGGCTTTCGGCTTTTGCGATCAGGGGAAGCTGTATGGTCATGGCATAAACCGGCTCCCCTGTATGAAGCTGCATTCTTTCCAATTTCTTTTCTTCTTCGGCGGCGGATGCCTGCTCCGGGCCGCTTTTCTCATTTGCATGCGGAGTGGGAGGGTAATGATCGATGGCTAACCCCAGAACATAGCCCCTGGTTTCGATATCCTTTTGATCCCAACAACCTGTAAGCAACGCCAGGACAAGAAAAAACAGAAGCAAGGACCGTTTTTTCATTGATTAGTCTCCTTTCTCTTTTTAAGCAGGGCAACTGCCGTAACGAAGGGGATAACAAACAGTCCCAGAATGACATCCATATATTTCATTCTGGAAAAAAACTCTATCACTTCCAGCGCGTTCTTGATAAATAAGGCGATTCCGAGAAGCAGAGGAATCTGTGTCCAAATCACAAAACTCTGATATTTTGTATCCAGACCCAGAAATACGGTGATATTCCGCGTTGATTTAAAAAGGAACAGGACGACCGACACAAATACGATACCGATCCATAGTACGGCTACAAAGGATTCCACCCTCTCCAGAAAGGTACCGGGAAACTCTATGGATTTTGCGAGGGTCAGGGTGGGATAGATCAGGCTTTGCACATCCGAAGGCCCGAATACCATGATGGTAACCATCGTTAAGGCAACATATAAAAAAATCGGGATTCCCAATCCTGCCAGATACCATTTCAGGATCCCCTTGGTTCTTCGGGTATAGCAAAAGAGGAACGTGATGATGCCGAATCCGGTGAACTGGTGAAAGCCTGGAAGGATCCCCTTTATGACATTGCCTGTGTTCTCAAAGAGAATGGGTTTCAGATTGCTGAAGATCGTTTGCCGCAAGGGCAGCACTATGATACTCAGTGCTGTGACAGCGCATATAGGGAAGATGATATCCACTATACCCCCAATGGTATATATGCCTTTATATACGGCATATGCGGCTGCCAGAGCCATGAAGAGAATAATCGGAACCATCGGCGTTATACTCAGCAGGAACATCTTGAGGGCCTGGGCAAAGATCCTCAGGGATAAACCGGTATATAACAAATCATATACAAGCGCAGGCAGCAGGAGGAGCCTGCCGAAAAATTTACCGCACACATGCAGTATTATCTGCGGGAAATCCATATTCGGATACAAGCAGGCCAAATAATAGCAAACAATTCCCATTAGGATAATCAGAATACCTCCCAAAGCCAGGGATATCCAGGCATCCTGCCTGGCGATGGTTACCAGTTCCCGCTGGACTACCAGGACATCGACTCCGAAGATCGCGCTTACGGTCAGTGTCATAATCTGAGGAGCGCTTAATTGTTCTGTTTTCATTGCTTATTTCTCCTTTTTCCGGGACCTGCCCTATTGGTATCTTCGGGGCTCAAAAATTCGGGGCGTTTTGTCAGTGTCCATAAGGGCGTCCGTATGATGGTATCCTTCCAATCCCGGAAGCGATAGGGAGTGAGCGGGCTCAGGTACCGGATGCCGAAGCTTTTCAAAGAAGAGAGATAGGTCAATAAGATCAGCATACCCATGGCTATCCCAAAACTGCCAAAAGTTACGGCAAGTACCATGAAGGGGACCCGAATGATCCGGGTAGCCAAACTAAGGCTGTAGTCCGGGATGACAAAGGACGTTACCGCAGTGATAGATATGACAATGACCATGATCGGGCTGACGATCCCTGCCTGGACGGCAGCCTGGCCGATCACCAGACCTCCTACGATGGAAACGGTCTGACCCACCGCTTTGGGCAGGCGTATGCTTGCCTCCTGCAGCAGCTCCAGGATGACTTCCATTAAAACCGCTTCAATGACGGCAGGGAAAGGGACACCCGCCCGGGTGGCGGCTATGGACAACACCAGACTTGTCGGCAGCATTCCGGGATGAAAGGAAGTTACGGCGATATACAGAGCGGGGAAGAGGGACGAAAGGAACAATCCGATATATCTGGAAAAGCGGATGACCGACGCCACGAGCCAATTTTCAAAATAGTCGTCCACACTTTGCATCAGGATGGGAAAGGTTACCGGAACCAATATGGCGTCGGGAGATCCGTTTATAAGGATAGCCACCCTCCCCTCGCTTATCGCGGAGACCAGCTTGTCCGGGCGTTCTGTTGTCTGGACCAGAGGAAAAATGGAGTTGGGCCTCTCCACCAACAGCCGTCCGATCTGGAAAGCCGTCAATTCGATGTCCAGATCGATGGATGACAGTCTTCCCCTGACTTCGTCCACAATATCCTGATCTGCGATTCCCTTGATATAAACGATGACCGTATCCGATTTGGAACGTTTGCCGATCTTGTATAATTCAAAGGCAAGATTGGGATCCCGGATCCTTTTCCGGATCAATCCGAGATTTTTTTTGAGGATCTCCACAAATGCCTCCTGCGGACCTTTTACCGAGGGCTCCACCGTTGGGATGCCGAATGGTTTTCCTTCATATTCCCTGGCGCTGAGAATAAGCCCCTTCGTATACCCCTGAACGGATAAAAAGGTATCCCCCGACATAATACCCAATACGATCTCGTCAAAGGTCTCCGCTTCCTGAATACTGCCGATGCTGAGCATGGAATCCTTGATGGTCTGAAAATTCACGGCAACTCCCGATTCGATCACGGATGTGGATTGTAGGATAAGCGGTTTGAGCAAGTGGTTCATGATCATTTCCTCATTGACCAGACTTTCGATATATAAAACGGCAGCCTGAAGATCGGTTCCTCCGATTCTGAAGAACCTGGATTTTATGTCGAAGGAGTCGTTCATGATATTCTTCAGCCGCATGATATTATCGGAAATGTCTTCCGACAGCCTGAACTGTTTCAGGCGATCCGTGTCTCCGCTGATTTCTATTTTCCTGTTTCTCTTCCCGAGCCTTCTTTTCAGCAGCTTGGTCATAGCCCGATCCCCTCTTTTCTACAAAAGCCTATGATAGTTAGTATTACCCATTTCCTTCTCGCCAATGCTAAAAAAATGAGAGCAACGACATACGGGATATGTTTCGGGTCTGCGATCCCATATTGCCGTAACATGGGCAATAGAAACAGTGGTATAGAAGAAGCAGTGGATATGGAAATTTTTCCGATCAATTGGTATAATGAAGAAAGTTACGGTAAGTGGACAATGAATTGGAGGAAATCATATATGAAATTGACGATATTGGGAAAGTATGGCCCATTTCCGGCGGCAGGGGGAGCCTGCTCCGGCTATCTTGTGGAACAGGAAAAGACCCATGTGCTGATCGATTGCGGCAGTGGGGTTTTATCCAGGCTGCAGCAGGTTTGCGATATCCGGGAACTGGACGGTATCGTTCTTTCCCATCTTCACAGCGATCATATGTCAGATATGATGATATTGCGATATGCGCTGGATATCTGGAAGACGGGAGGATTGTATGAAAAGGGTCCGCTGCCCGTCTATCTGCCGGAAAATCCACGGAAGGTTTTTGAACAGATTGCTTCGGAACAGGCTTATCGGCCGATCGGAATAAAAAGCGGAGAGCAAGTCGATATCGGCGCGCTTTCCTTCGCCTTCCGGGAAATGACCCATCCGGTCCAGAGTTTTGCGATGGCAATCGAAAACGGAGACAGGAAGATCGTCTATACCGGGGATACGAGCCTGAACCCGGATATCAAGGATTTTGCCGCCGGAGCGGATCTGTTCCTGGCGGATGCCGGCTTACTGGAAAGGGACAGGGTCCCGGGCCGGGCTCCCCACCTGTCGGCAGAGGAAGTGGGAAGGATCGCAAAGGATGCGGGAGTAAAGCGCCTGATCCTGACCCATATCCGTCCGGGGTATGAGGAAAGGGAACTGGTAAACGAAGCTGCCGCTCATTTTCCGGAGCCCATCCTGGCGGAGGAAATGAAATCCTATCACATATAAAGTTGATTCCGCTGCAAAAACTCATCCGCCGAAGCCGCGAAAGCGAATCAGCAGCGACTTATCTTGTATTTTTTCGGCCGCATCTTATGCAAGCGTCCTGCTTGGAGATGCTAAAAATGACGTC
>ENA-UOOK01004197-UOOK01004197.1-fermentation-metagenome-genome-assembly--contig:-NODE-4197-length-15685-cov-10.534549_pt1 | contig 15685 bp, 14 predicted proteins | sample MGYA00245777_ERZ724023 | MGnify/ENA primary metagenome ERZ724023 (study PRJEB28704, sample SAMN03018312) | fermentation metagenome | biome: anthropogenic terrestrial biome; feature: soil...
CAGACATTTTTTCGTAAATGTATGAAAATATCATCTCATTTGGAATAAAGAGAATTACAAAATCAACTGTCTTATCTACTGGATTAATATAATCTCTCGTAGTTACCTGTTTAATCTTCTCTTTCACGTCCTTTTCAAAATCTTTCATATATTTTGTTTTCATTGTCTTATCATCTGTTTCAGACATCTTCTGAAGATTAGAATATGGAAATTTAGAATCTACATTAATTCTTGTTCCATCAGGTAAAAATACAGCAAAATCTGGACGTGTCTGTGAACCCTCCTGCTTTTTGTTAAATTCGTAATCAACACCTTTTACAAAACCTGACATCTTAAGTAGGTTCTCTGCCACCTGCTCACCAAACTGTCCTCTGACCTGATTATCAGAAAGAACTTTTTTCAACCCTTCCGTACTAACAGATAGTTGTTCTGTAATTTTCCTACTCTCTTCTACAGAGGTTTTCAATGCAGAGTATGTATCAATCCTTTCCTTTTCTGCACCTTTCATGTATTCCTCAAGATTCTTTACAATTCTGGTAATCTCCTCCCTCTTATTATCCAAATCAATCCTCCCCTGTTTTGTCTCAGAACCTAACTTCTCATTTGCCATTCTAACCAAATCCTCATTAGCTTTACTTAAGACATCAGGGAGTAGCTCATTCAACTTATTCCCTATTGTTTCTTCAATATCTTCCTTATCTCTCTTAGAACTTTTCTTCAAGAAGAATGTTACCCCAACACCTAAAAGAAGTCCTCCTACTAAAGAAATTATTACTAGCGTTACATCTGACATAGTGATAGAATTACTAAAGTTATCAATATTTATTATTATACCAGTTACTTAAGATGTCTACACTAAAGAAAAAAGAAAGAACATTTATCTACAATCTTTTCTTTACAACAATTCTTGGTGGAGTAATTGGACTTCTCAACTATGCTTTCAACATATTGATTGCAAAACACACATCTACTGAGATATTTGGGACATTTAGCGCAACCCTTGGTATTATCTATCTTTCTCAAATCAGCGGTGTTGCAATACAATCCCTCATTACAAAAACCGTAGGGCAAAACAAAATGAAGAATCTCAATCTTTACAAGTGGAATTCTTTATTAATATTCTCAGTAATTGGAGTCATTACTGCTGTAATATTCTTCCTTTTGAGACATCCTATTGCAGAAATAGCATCACTACCTGTGGAGTATATGCTCTATCTTGCAATTGCTATTATATTTGCATTTGCATCTCCTGTTGCAAAAGGCCTGCTACTTGGAGAAGAGAAAATCATCACAGTTAATCTTGTACTTCTTGCGGAAACAATTGTTAAGTTTGCCATAGGAATAGTATCTATTAAGATGGGTGGAAACATCCCTCTACTCATCATGGCGAATGCTCTACCTGCAATGCTTAGTACGTTAATAATTATCCCTTTGTTAAGATATAAAAAAGGAGAAGCAATAGTAATAAAACAAAACTGGAAGGAGTTCATACTAATGGCATTCTCTTTCATTCTCCTAACAATGCCTTTTACACTAGATTTAATCTTAGTCAATGAAAGTTTCAGAGCTAGTTACTCCTCCCTATCACTATTAGGAAAGATTGTCTATTTTGCATGTATAACAACATCTTCTGTTATGTTTGCAAGATTAGCAAATGAAAAAGATGCAAAAAGCCAAAGAAAAAGCCTTATTACTGCGATAGCGCTATCATTACTGATAGGGATTGTATTATCATTAGCATTTTTCTTCTTTGGAGGGAAGATAATCGAATTGTCTGTTGGAGAAAAATATCTCCCAATTATGCGATATTTGGGTGTATTTGGACTTTGTATGACAGGTTACTCTTTGGTATATATGATTGCGAATTACTTCATCTCAAAGGGAACATATTCATATATTCTAATTCTGTTAAGTGCTACTATGTTACAAATTCTTCTTTTTGCAACAAGAAATGATGGAATTAAAGTTGTTGTAGATAATCAGATAATACTATATAGTCTTCTAACAGTATCAACAGTACTGTTTCTTTTAATTAAATTTAGACAGGATATAAAAAATGAAAGAGGAGAAGAAAACATTAAAAACAAAATTTAAAACTTTAGGCAAAGAGTTCAAGGGGTTTGCGTTTAAGGGATCTATGTTAGACATTGCTATTGGAATGATGATTGGTTCAGCTATTACAGCAGTTGTGAATTCTTTAATTAAAGACATTATTAACCCTCCAATTGCAAAGTTGGTTTCTGGAATGGATTTTAGTCAGAGATATTTTGTATTAGGTAAAAATCATTTTGAATCACTTGAGGCTGCACAGGCATCTGGAGCTGTTGTGATTACCTACGGTAATTTCATTAATGCTGTAATTGCATTCTTACTCACAGCACTTGTACTATTCCTTTTAGTATCTTGGGTTGGAAAACTTAACAAGAAGGAAGATAAAAAGGAAGAGTCAAAAACAAAGAAATGTCCATACTGTAAATCTGATGTTAACAAAGATGCAACAAAGTGTGCTTTCTGTACGAGTGAATTAAAAAAGTAGAATTAAATACATATTATGAAAAGCAAGATTCTGAAAATCATTACTTTTCTTTTTCCTTTGTTATTTATTGGATATATGCTTTTCCTTAGGAAACATGATTTCTATGTATATGATCGTATTGGAGCTGAAGATAATCTTCTAGAATGGGGCCAGTTTGCTCTTTATTTTCTTTCTGGGATATTAGCAGTATTGCTTGCGTATAATTATCGTAAAAACAAAGCTTTACTTTTCATTTATATTCTATTAACCCTGGCCCTATTATTTATTGCAATTGAAGAAATTAGTTGGGGAGAAAGGCTTTTTGGAATCACAAGAGATAGTGTTGTTCCAATTGAATTAATGGAGCGTAATGTACAAGAAGAGTTAAACTTTCATAATATTGACACTATTCACTCAAAGATTGGATATATATATTTAATAATTGGATTTTTTGGATGTTTTTCTTCACTCTTACTTGCTTTACTCAAAAGGTTTGCAAAGATTAAAAAGGTTTTTGAGGGGATATTAAGACATATTACTCCTTCGTGGATTTTCTTTTTCTACTTCTTTCCTCTTTTTATCAATTTCTTTGATATGGATATGTATGGTTTAATGCCACAAGATTATGAGTTGGCAGAGACTTGTTTAGCATTAGGGGTATTCCTTTTTCTTCTTTATAAATATATTTGGAGAGTGGACGATAATGGACTCGAACCATCGACCCCTACAATGTGAATGTAGTGCTCTAGCCAGCTGAGCTAATCGTCCTTAATTAAATATGTAATGATTATATACCTTACTGTGGATTTTGGGGAATAGTAGTATCTGTTGTTTGACTTGAAGATACATTGTTAACACTTACAGGAGGAGTACTTGGTGTATCTTCACTCTTCTTAACTACTCTTGGAGTTTTCTCCTCATTCTTCATATATCTCCAGAGAACGAAAAAGAGAATCAAGAGAACTGCAAAAGCTATACCACCAAAGATACTTTTCATTATTAAACCGGAGATAAGACCTCCTAACAAAGCACCAACTAGAACAAAAGTCATATTTTTAATACTCATACTGACTATAATAGATAGGAAGTGGAGAAGAATCAAGACTTAGAGAATGGACGACACAGGATTCGAACCTGTGACCCTCTCGGTGTAAACGAGATGCTCTAGACCAGCTGAGCTAGTCGTCCAGTGCATATGCTGAGGACAGGAATCGAACCTGCAAGGGATATACTCCCACTACCACCTCAAGGTAGCGTGTCTGCCAGTTCCACCACCCCAGCGAATGTAAATGTACGAGAGATATAATACCAAACAACAAGAACAAACTCAACAGATTAACCTTAAGGTCTGACCTAGGTCTAACCCCGACTTCCAGAACCTTTCCCCTATCTATCAAGGTTTTCATACTCTTAGCTTCTGATTTCGGCTTAGAAAAAACAGTCCAAATACGATGCTTCGGACTAGGAAACCTATGTACAAAAATCCAAACCCTGAGCAATGCAAGGTCTGAGCTACCTCAGAGCTACAAAGGGCTTTGCAAAATTAACCAAGATAGTAGAGAATGGAGGAGATAAACTTTTAAGACAAATATATGAAGATAGAAAAAATATCCTCCTTAGAGATTTTAGATTCCAATGGTAACCCAACGATAGAAACCACAATAGAGCTTCTGGATGGAACAATCGAAACAGCATCTGTTCCTTCAGGTGCATCCACAGGAAAAAATGAGGTACATGAGCTTAGAGATGGAGATCCTAATAGATATAATGGTAAAGGGGTTAGAAAGGCCGTAGAAATTGTAAACAACGAGATAGCAAAATTAGTAGAAGATAAGGAATTTAAGAGCCAAGAAGAGTTTGACAACCTTCTAATTCAAACAGATGGCACTCCACTTAAAACAAAATTGGGTGGCAACTCAATCCTTTCATGTTCCATAGCATTCTGTAAGGCTGTAGCAAAAAGTCTAGGTCTTGAAGTTTTTAACTATCTCGGAATGATATACCACGGTGATTCATACAGTAACAGTAACTTTAAGCTACCTACCCCATTACTTCTAGTTTTAGAAGGAGGAAAACATGGAAACTGGGCAACAGATGTACAAGAATATATGGTCATTCCTAATATGCAGAAATTCATTACATTCAAGGAAGCTTTAATGGCTGGAACTTCTGTATACAAAACAATTGAGAAAATATTAGATCAAAAAGGATACTCTACAGGAGTCGGTTTCGAAGGAGCTTTTGCACCAAAAGAAATTCAATCAAACAAAGAGGCTTTTGATATCATAGTAGAAGGTATAAAGGTGGCTGGATATATCCCAGGTGAAGATTTTACAATTGCATTAGATGTCGCATCATCAGAATTCTATAATGAAGAAACAAAGAAATATGAATTAAGAAGAGAGGAGAAAGTCCTTGATGCAGAAGAGTGGCTTGAATTACAGAAAGAATGGTATTCAGCATATCCTATTAGTTCAATTGAAGATCCATTTGAAGAGGACAGCTGGGATATGTGGAGTAAATTTACAGAAACTTTTAAAGAAAGAATGGTTGTTGGAGATGATTTGCTCACCACAAACGTAGAAAGGATTAAGAAAGGGGTTGAAAAAAGATCTGCCAATACCGTACTTATCAAGCCAAATCAGATTGGGACAGTAACCGAAACTATTAACGCTATTAGACTAGGAACAGAAAATAATTTTGATTCAATAATATCCCACAGAAGCGGAGAAACAACTGACAGCTTCATTGCTGATCTTGCAGTTGCAACCCCAGCAAAGTACTGTAAATTTGGTGGTCCCAATAGAGGTGAGCGAATTGCTAAATATAATAGACTGTTGGAAATTGAAGATTTGTTATAAAACTCTCTGAAAAATAAGTATTTATCAAGTAAAACAGATCGGATACTAGATAAACACTTTACAGATAAGCACTCCTAGACTTTCAAGAAAGGCCTTGACACCAACGGGAGAAACAATATAACATGGTATAGATAAGTATATTATTAATTAGTTAAAATATAGTATGTCAAATATAAAAGCCCTATTTTCGGAGAAGAAAGTGAGTCGAACACTCAAAGTCTCCATAGCTATTGTAGTAATAGCACTTTCATTTGTTTTAGTAAAAAGCTTTAGAACAACAGCACAAACGCCAGTTTCAAAGCAGGTTACAACAAGAGTAACAATTGGGAATGCTGCACCTTCTTTTACTTCAGGTCCTGCTGAGGCTACAGCCAGTACAGCAGACAACCCTACTGCTGCAGGTGGAACCGTAACTTTTAATGCTACAGCTACAGACTCTAATGGTCAGAGTTACTACCTAATCGTATGTTCAGTAGCTGGAATAGATGCAAGCACTAGGAACTGTACAGGAACAGGAGCAGTTCAATACTGTAACACTACTACTGCAACTGCAAGCGGAACGGCTACAAGCTGTTCGTATACTGCTACTACAACTAGTTTTGTAAATCCTTGGTTTGCATATGTTTGCGATGCAGATCCAACCGCACCTGCATGCTCAGGAGCAGCACAAGGAACAGGCGATAGTGGGTCACCTTTCTATGTAAATCACGCTCCTACATTTACAGCAATTACAAACACATCTCCGGCTAATCCCGGTGGCTCGATAACATGGAATGCAACAGCCTCTGATAGTGATGGCAATACAGTAAAACTTTTAGTATGCAAAACTGCAAATATGGCAAACGGCGTATGTACAGATGGTGCTTGGTGTGAGAGTTCAGCAACAGCTTCAAATCCATCATGTACCTACAATGTACCAACTGTCGCAGCAGATGGTTCTAATAACGCATATGTGTTTGTTGTTGATCAATACAACATAGCAGCAACAGGGACTGCGCAAGGTTCAACAAGTAACTTCACTATTAATAATGTCGCTCCTGTTGTATCCAATGTGACACTTAACAATGGCTCTGCTATTACATTAACCGCAAAGGCTACAACATCAGTACCTCTTACAGCAAATGTCGTAGATCTCAATGGATGTTCTGCAACAGAGATTCCAACAGTACAAGGATATATATATAGAACAGATGCTACATGTGATAGTTCAGCAAACAACGACTACAATCATTGTTATGCTCAAATATTATGTACCCAAGATGCTGGTTCCTGTAATGCAAGTGCAGGAACTGCAACATATACCTGCACAGCGAATATCCAATACTATGCAGACCCAACTCTTGCAAATACTGTTCACGCAGGAAAATCTTGGACAGGAAAAGTAACTGCGACTGATAATAATTCTGCTAGCCATTCTGCAACTTCAACAGGTGTACAAATGAATACTTTGCTTTCATTTGATATTACAGATGAGATTAACTACGGATCATTAGGTGTTGGAGAGATTGATAATGAGACAAATTTACCTCAAGAATTAGTAACAACACCAACAGGAAATGTAGGGTTAAATCAATCACATGAGGGAACACAGATGTGTACAGATTACCCAACATGTGCTGGAGCAACCATATCTGTAGGAAGTCAGAGATATGGTACCACATCAACAACTAGATATGATGATGGAATGGCATTAACAGGATCTCCTGTTCTTGTAAGCTTACAGATCCCTAAAGTTACTGACCATACACAACCGATTACAACAGGAACAACTTGGTGGGGAATACAGATTCCTACGGGAACCACGGCTGGTACATATACAGGACAAAATACAATAGTATCTAGTATGAGTCCTTCGGCAAATTGGTAATTATTTTATTATATTTAATTAATTAAACCTATTTAAACAAAATGAATAACATAAAAAACACAATAAAGTCAGCATTGCTCGCTGTAACTCTGTTACTCCTTAGTGGAGTTGTAGCACACGCTGGATTTGGTATATCACCAGCAGATTTTACTGTAGACTTTCTACAACCTGGTAGCACATATACAAAAACATACCTTCTCTCAAGATCAGGAGATTTAGGAGAAACAAATATTGTTGTCGAACCTGACATGGATATTGCCAACAATTGGTTAACCTTCACACCAGGTAAAACATTTACATTCAAAAAGGGTGCAAGAACTATGGAGTTTAAGGTAACAGTAAATGTACCACAATCTGCAGAATACAAAGCATATCCTGGTTCATTCACACTAAAAGCTGTCCCTTCAGATGCTGATGTTAGAGGAGTCACAATCGCTCAAGGTTTACAGTTAAAGAGCGATATTGAGGTTACAGAAAAAGAAATTATCAAACTTAATGTGTTAAATATTAAAGTAGAAGAAACTGTTGTTGGTAATCCTGTGATTGTAAAACTAACAGGAGAGAATATGGGAAATGTTGACGCTACCCCTACTCTTAAAATAACGGTAATGGATCTCCTAGATAAGGTCTTAGAAGAGCATGATATTGCCAATCTACCAGTAATCAAATCTGGAATCACAGAAGAGATTTCTGGACAATTCACAACAGCATTAGAAAAAGGGGAATACTATGTAAAGGTTGAAGCATTCCTAGGAAACGAATTGTTAAGAGAAACAAAGGTTGTCTTGAATATTACAGAACAGAAGGCAGTTACCCCATCTGCAACCACAGATAATGAGGGAGAGAAAACTGGTTTTGCAAAACTACTTGATGATAACAAAGAGTACCTTTGGATTGTAGGCTTAGCAGGTCTAATCGGTTTACTTGTACTTGTACTAATTAGCGTATTTTGGAAAAGCAGAGAAAGAGAAGGAAAATCAACAGAGGATGCAATGTCAGTAGCAGGAGGGAGTAAAGCATCTACAAGAGTTACACTATCACTAGCATTTGGATTGTTAGCAACATTCGCGTTAATAACGAATATATCATCTAATGTAGAATTCAAGGAAACAATTTTGAAAGATACTAAAGAAGAAGTTCAAGGTACAACTGATACTATTAGAAAACCTGTACAACCTATGTTAAATGTTGTTGAGAGTATTGTCAGGAGAGATAACGAAGGATACCCTGTATATGAGAAGTCTGATGAGAAATCAAAGGTTGTTTACGAAGCAAAGGAAAACGAACAGTTAGAAGTTGTAAGAGAGGTTGGGGATTGGTACCAGGTTAAATTACCAACAGGATCTATGGGATGGGTTTCAAAGTCTATTGTTAAATCAGAAACAACAAAGAATCAATAGTCTGCGGATTATTGGTCCTTTTATCTCAAAGCCTTTGACAGAGCATGTGTGCTCTGTCAGGGTAAAGATATTATCTAGAAAAGGAACTAAATTTGTTTAAAAACATACAATTAAAATTATGAAGATTTCAAAATATATTCCCATTGTTCTGGTTGTATTGCTAGTACTTACACTATCTTCCTTCCTGTTTTTCAAAAAGTTTAATACACATGCACAATCATCTGTAACAAAAACATTTACAACAAAGGTAACTGTTGGAAACAGTCCTCCTTCAATTACGGTGTTACCAGCTGAATCACCTGCTTCTTCAACATCAGACCCTACAACACCTGGGGATGCAATAACATTCTCTGCAACTGCAACAGATGCAAATGGTGAAAACTACTACTTAGTAATCTGCAGTACCAATTCTGTGACTGCTGGTACAAGTGGTGGAGCACCAACATGTGCTGGAACACGATACTGTGTAAGTAGCTCAACAGCCTCAGGTACTGCTACAAGCTGTTCATATACAACAAAAGCAGCTGACCCATATACTAATAACTGGTATGCTTTTGTTTGTGATGCAAACACAAGCTCATCAGCATGTTCAGCATCATCACAAGGAAGTGGAGCTAGTGGTTCACCATTTATTGTAAACCATGCCCCTACATTCACAGCTATTAGTAACAATAGTCCTAGAAATCCTGGTACTTCTGTTACCTGGACCGCAACTGCATCAGATACTACTGATGGAAATACAGTAAAGTTACTGGTCTGTAAGACACAGGCAATGGCAAATGGGGCTTGTACGGGTGGTTCGTGGTGTACTAGTTCATCTGTAGCATCCAACCCTACCTGCTCATATTCTATACCTATACCAACAGCTGATGGTGCAAACAACGCATATGTATACATTCTTGATCAATTTGACACCCCTGCAACAGAAACAACACAGGGTAGTAACAGCCCATTTACAGTAAACAATGTTGCTCCTACTGTATCAGCAGTTACCTTAAATGCTGGTGCCGCTATTAATCTAGAAGCAGGAACTACAAAATCTATCCCTGTAACTGCAACAATAACTGATAACAATGGATGTGCTTCTTCAGAAATCTCAAATGTTGTTGCATACGTATACCGATCAGCAATAACATATACAGGGTGTGATACATCAGGAGAACAAAATGGTAACTACTGTTACTCAGAAGTTTCTTGTTCTGCAGGAACTTGTTCTGGTACAAATGTAACATATACATGTAGTGTGCCAATGCAGTACTATGCTGAGCCCACAGATACAGACAATGTAGAAAGCACTTTTGCAGCACAAAACTGGTTAGCTACCGTTAAAGCAACAGATAATAATAGTGCTACTGGAAATGCTACACTTGCAACAGGAGTTGAAGTCAACTCCCTAGCAGCATTTAATATAACTCCAGGTATCGACTACCAAACTCTTAATGCTGGACAAACAGATGCAACACTTGCACAAACAGTAATAACAACTCCAACTGGAAACGTACCATTAGATCAAGATCACTCAGGATCACAGATGTGTACAAACTATCCAACATGTACAGGTGGAACTCCACTTGCTGTAACACTGCAAAAATATGCATTAGCTACAGGTACAGCATATGCTAGTGGAACTACATTAACTGCAACACCAACAGCTGTTAATATAAACGTACCTAAGGTTGACAATGGTACAGTAACCACAAAGACAACATGGTGGGGTATATCAATTCCAGCAGGAACACTACCAGGAGTATACAATGGAGTAAATACTATTACTTCGAAGATTAATACTGCTATGTAATTAAAACGAAAGTCTTGGTTCTCTATCTACACTCTCTATGCTAGATTGGGAATCCAAGACTTTTTTGTTTAATATCGAATAGTACCCTGCAATACCTATCATCCCTGCATTATCTCCTCTAAACTCTATCTCTGGATATACATATTTCAAACCATTCTTTTTAGCAACTAACCCTATCTTCCTTAAAATCTCCTCACTATTAAACACACCACCACCTACAAACAAACTCTTAGTTTTAGGATATTCTTTAATAGCTTTCTCAAGCTTCATAACTAAAGACTCAACTATCATATCAAGAAACCCTCTACAAAAATCATAAACCCATTCACTATCCCTCTCATACTCCTCTCTTAACTCCTTCGTTTTATACAAAGCAGCTGTCTTAACACCAGAATAACTAAAATTCAAATCATTAGAATGCTTCATGGGTACAGTAAAAGTAATAACCCCACTCCTACCCTTCTTAGCAAATTCTGTTAGAGTTGGACCACCAGGATAACCAAAATCAAGCATCCTACCCACCTTGTCAAAAGCCTCACCAACAGCATCATCCAATGTCTCACCCAATTTCTCATACTCTCCAATTTTTTCAATATATATTAACTCTGTATGCTTGCCTGAAATCAACAAACCTAATGCTGGAAACAACTCATCTACACTATCTTTTACCAACCCGTTACCCTTAGAATTCAAAAGTAATCCAGAAAGAAGATGCCCCTCCATATGATTAACAGGAACAAATGGCTTCTTATGCTGTATAGTCAAATCCTTAGCAAATTTTAAACCAACCTCTAAATCAATCGCTAAACCTGGTCCGTATGTAGAAGCAATATAATCCACATCTTCAATACCAATCTTAGCCTTCCTTAAAGCCTCCTCATATACCATTCCAATATTCCTCTCATGCTCCCTACGAGCAATATCAGGCACAACACCACCCCACTGTGCATGAATCATCACTTGAGAAGAAACAACTGAACTAAGAACCCTACGGCCCCTCAAAACAGCCACAGAAGTATCATCACAACTAGTATCAAAAGCTATTATTAATGGATCCTTATTCATATACATCAATACTCCTTTCTTCAAGAGAAAGATATTTAATTACAACTTTAAACATCGGCAAATTCATATTATCACACAATGCAGAAATCTCTTGAAAAAACTTATCTGCCCACTCTATCAAAACAATATCACCATTCTCTAAATGCTCAATTAAACCTGACTGTGCTAATTCACTCTCCTCTAACCTCCATGTATCCATATGTGCTAAAACCCTCTTCTTTCCAGAATCCTCATATCCATACTCATTAATGATTGTGTATGTAGGAGAATTAACAACATCCTTAACACCAAGAAACTCACCAACTCCCTTTGCAAACTGTGTTTTCCCTGCACCCAACTCCCCACTAAGTGCAACCACACAAGGAAGACCAGAAGAAAGATACTTATCTGCAAAACTCCTTGCAAAAGCTACCGTTTCCTCTGCACTATTCGTTTCTATCTCTAAAATCTTCTTATTCTTTATCAATGCATCTTCAAACTCAATCTTACCCTGTCTTAATATCGAAAGTTCATTCAATGTCGTATCAAGTACTGTGGAGGGTTGATTCTTAGGAAGTTCTCCCGCATCTAAGAAAAGGTCTATTAAGTCCAAACTCTTCTTTGGTAGGTTCTTAATTAACTGATCAATACTGTATGGTGCCGACCTATATGACATGTTTGCTGAAGTTGCTGTGATTGGCTTACCAAAAGTCTCAATTAACTCTAATGTGAAATCATAATCTGGATATCTAATACCAACTGCACCTTGAAGAGATACAACTGGAGGTACCAGAATACCTTTACTCATTGATATTACTGTTATTGGACCGGGAAGATAGTTTTCATAGAGGTTTTGGGCCATTTCATTTATCTCCACATACTCTTGCGCCATCTTTCTGTTCCCAACTGCAACTGAAATGGGTTTAGAACCTCTAAGCTTTTTATATTCCATAATTTTTTTTAATGCCTTTGGATTTGTAGCATCACCTCCTAATCCATAACAGGTTTCTGTTGGGTATACAATTAACCCACCATTCTTTAGAACTTTAATGGCTTCTCTTATTCCCTCTTCTCTGTTTTTTACTATATCAATTCTCTTCATGGTATATTATACTAAGAAAACTTAAATTATTGTTAACTTTAAAAGATGGAGGTAAAGAAAAAAGAGATTCCCTTATCTATTGGTATCTTATTATTCATTGGTATGCTTTTCTCTCTAGTACTGTTTTTATGCAAAAGTAGAGAAGTAGAAAGCCTTAGAGAAGAAGAAAAGAGTATATCTAATATGGAGAAAATTAGTAGTGTAGACTTTTCAAAATGCAACACACAAGAAAGTGGTGAAGAATGTCAATATCTCCTATCTACAAACGATGGGAACACTGTTTTAGTGACAACTAGAATTGAAAAGGTTCATGATGGCGGTGATAAAACAGATGAAGCTAATACATTTGATATGTACCAAATATTTTTCAATGATATAAGAATAGCAGAACTTGGTCGATCTTATATTCTTCCACAAAGTATAAAGGTTTGGGATAATTTTATTCTAGTCCACTACAACAGTGGGACTGGTTGTGGAAATTACAGTCGTTTAATTGTATTTAATTCATCTTTAGGACTAGTAGCTGACTATGGCGGGAGATATAGAAGCGACCTATATCCAGAGTTTGCTACTCTTACTCTCTCTGAGATAAATATCGATGATAAGACTAAGACCATAGAGATATTAGCAAATAACTGGAATGGGTGTGAAGCTTTTATAATGAAGCATGAGGGAACTGCTTCAGACATATGCGAAGAAGATGGATTAGTAGAAAGATTAGGAGGAGATTATATTGTAGAAGCATCATACAAAATAGAGTATAATGGGAAGGAGGAATCATTTAGGAAGCCAAGTAGGAAGGTTGATAAAGATTTAGAAACCGCTCTACAAGTATGTAATGGTACATAGAATTAATTTTAGTAAATATATACATATGGAATTACTACACTTAACAGATGAAAACTTTGAAAAAGAGGTCTCCGATTTTGAGGGGGTAGCATTAGTCGACTTCTGGGCACCTTGGTGTGGTCCATGTCAGATGTTAGGCCCCATAATTGAAGAGCTTGTCGATGATTTTGATGAGGGAGTAAAGATATGCAAGGTAAATGTTGATGAACAAGGCGGATTAGCACAGAGGTATGAAATTATGAGCATCCCAACAGTACACATATTCAAAAACGGTGAGATTGTTGAAACAATTATAGGAGCGCAAGCAAAGCCTACATACAGAGAGGTTATACAAAAACATATTTAATTTGTTTATTGATATATAAATGGAACAGAACTTAAGTCCTGATTATGCACCATACTGGCCAACTACTTCAGCAGAGGAAATAGCCGAAAAGAAGAGGGTTGAAGATGAAAAGATAGATAGGTATTTCTGGGATTCTATGATTGAAACACCTCTTAATATACAAGATAGCACAGGCGTAGAGAAAACAGTATTTATACATAGAGAAAGAGAAAACCACACAGAGGATGATCACTGTTTTGTATTTTCAGAAGAAAATAGAGAAAATCCTAAATTCTTCTTATTAATACCAATGCTTGATTCAAATATACCTAGAGGTACTTTTGAAAAAGTATTTACATCTATCAAGTTATCTTTGATAACAGAAGAAGAATTAAAGAGTCTTTACATGAGACAAAAAGAAATTGTAGAGGATATTGATAGTAAGGGAGACCCAAACAAGATTAATGTTTCAGAAATGGGAACTAATTTAATGATACAGGGAGAGAAATTCTATTTCCACTACATACCCAAGGGAATAGGAGCTAATGGGTTGGATGCTTTGCGAGAAGTTAAGCGAAAGATAGGGATTAGAAATACGCAGAGGGATAACTCAGTAAATAACTACAATTAAGTGTTAGAAACCCATAGGTTTGACATTGCCTCTGTTTAAGAAAACGTATATATTATAATGAGAGTTGAGTGTTGTAATATAAAATAGTTGAGATGGTAAATAAGGGCAATAAAAAAAGATTATTTTTAGGTACTGCCACCCTTGTTTTGGCTTTAGGATTGATGGTTTTTGTGGTTGAGGATAGTAAGAATACTCGGGAGAAAGATAAGGTCCTTACCAATATCAGCAAAGAGGTTAAATATAGTACTCAGGAAGGAGAAGTTAAGGGGTCTAATCAAACTATGTCTATGCCGCTTTGTAATTCTGGAGTAACCGGATATCACAACGGTTGTGAGGCCTGTGATAATACCGGTGGATGGTGGTGTGGCTGGGATCCATTACCTGATTTGACCTACACATGCGGACAATATTGTCTTCACAGGATGTGTGGTCCAAGTGCATGTGTACCCGATCCTCCTTCTAACAACCCTCCTACAGCCCCAACCTCACTATTAACAAATGGACAAACAAATCCTACTGGTATAACTTCTGCACCTTACTTTAGTGCTGTATTTAATGATCCTGATAATGGAAACACCGGTGTACACTATCGAATACAAGTTAATACTAACTCTTCTTTCAATGGAACTACCATGTGGGATAGTAATAAGACTGCTATGACATCTACTGCTATTGGAGCTAGGAGTCCAAATATCACATACAATGGTACTACACTCCCACAAAATGGAACAACATACTACTGGAGAATTAAATTCTGGGATAATATAGGAGCTGAGGGAGCATGGTCTGCAACTGCTCAGTTCACTATGAATTCACTCCCTACAGCCCCAACCTCACTGTTAACAAATGGTTTAACAAACCCTACCGATGTAACCACACTCAACCCTTATTTTAGTGCTATATACAATCACCCTAATTCAGCAAAAAATGCAGTATACTATCAGATACATGTTAATACTGCTTCCGATTTTAGTGGTACCTATGTATGGAATAGTAGTAAAACTGCTATGGCAGCTATTTCACCTGGAACTAGAAGTCCAAATATTACATATCAGGGTACCCCATTAACACAAAATGGACAAACTTATTACTGGGCAATCAAATTCTGGGATGTGGATGGGAAAGAAAGCCCATGGAATTCGGCAAACTTTACTATGAGAAGTGGAGGACAGCCCACCGCTCCAACCTCACTATTAACAAATGGACAAACAAATCCTACTGGTGTTACTTCTGCTCCATACTTTAGTGCTGTATTTAATGATCCTGATAATGGAAACACCGGTGTACACTATC
>ENA-UOOK01004200-UOOK01004200.1-fermentation-metagenome-genome-assembly--contig:-NODE-4200-length-15681-cov-4.476450_pt1 | contig 15681 bp, 11 predicted proteins | sample MGYA00245777_ERZ724023 | MGnify/ENA primary metagenome ERZ724023 (study PRJEB28704, sample SAMN03018312) | fermentation metagenome | biome: anthropogenic terrestrial biome; feature: soil; material...
AATAAAATCCCGGACGGATTTTCTTGAGGGCGTATGAAACATCACTCATGGCGCTCAATCACAAAGTGAAGATTTCAAATGGGGCCCAGGAACCTTGTTGTATTCACAATAAGATTTGAGGCTGGAATACCCCTTGGAGGAAAGATAATGGCAAGACGAAATAGACATAATAAAGTCAAAGTTATGACGGTGGTTTTTTTAATATCCCTTACCGCCTTGATAGGACTGATGGCTGTTCAGGGACGGATTCCCGGAATTAATGACTGGGGAATTTTCCCGGCAGTTTCTCCGACGCCATCCACTACCGGCGCCCCGGGAGCTACTAACGCATCTCAAACCCCTACTCAGACTCCCAAGCCTACTCCCCCTCCCGAGATTACAGATCCTGAAAAGCTGGTTCTGAATGTTTCGGATCCCCCGTCCTTAGTCAACAAAACTGCCGTGTCTGCCGGTACTTACCGAAAAAAATACCAGGATGGCGGCTCTATTACCTATTCGGTATTCCAAAACGATAAAGTGGTTGAGTATAAACCTGAATATACGCTGGCGTTTCCCTCGGACAGGGCTTATTCCGAATTGGAAGGAGTATCCGCTTTCAGGGGCAACCATTACCGGAATGCTCCCTCCTATGGTTCGCGGGATATTAAGGAAAAGAAGCTGGAAATCATATGGGAGCAGCAAGTGGGGGCCATTTCCGCCGCCAACAGCTTCTGGCCCGGTTCAGGCTGGACAGGGCAGCCCCTTTTGATCCATTGGCCCGAAGAAATCAGAAGTATCATGAACATTGATCCGAATTTTAAGGAGAAAGATCTGACCGAGGTCATTTATCCCATATTGGACGGCAATATTTACTTTTTTGACCTGGAATCCGGGAAGCCTACGCGGCCTAAAATAAAATTAGGTTTCTCCATTAAGGGTACCGGAATGGTCGATCCCCGGGGCTATCCTCTGTTCTATACAGGCATGGGCCTGAACAGCAATAGCACGGCAGGCACTTCGACCTCGTTTAAGTACAGGATCTATAATCTCATTGACCAAACGGAGCTCTTTTCTTTCCCCGGCAAGGATCCCATTGCCTACCGGTCCTGGGGCGCAACGGACTCGTCTGCGGTTTTAAACCGGCAAACCGATACCCTGATTCAGGCCGGTGAAAACGGGCTCATCTATAAGATAAAACTGAACACTAAATTTGATGCAAAAGGCGGTACGGTTTCCCTGTCTCCCAAAATTACAAAATACCGCTACAAATCCTCTTACAGCGGTGATCAGGGCATTGAAAACTCTCCGGCCTATTACCGCAACCTTATGTTTTTTGTGGATAACGGCGGCACTCTCCAGTGCCTGGATATCAATAAAATGGAGCCCGTCTGGATCTACAATGTTCAGGATGACTCCGACAGCTCCATTGTCATCGAGGAAGAAGAGGACGGCGTTTTCCTGTATACGGCCAATGAAGTGGACAAGCGCTGCGCCAATGGAAAGGCCGCAAAAGCCCCGGCAAATATTCGCAAATTTAATGCATTGACCGGTGAACTGGTCTGGCAGAAAGATTATACCGCTTTTTACCGGTATTACATCAACGGCGGGGTTATGGGAACCCCATTAATCGGCAAGGATGACATTGCCGACAGAATTATTGTCCCCATCTGCTTTACAGGAAGCGAATTAGACGGAACCCTCGTCGCTCTGGACAAGAAAACGGGCGAGGAAATCTGGTCCCGCCATTTAGACCACTACAGCTGGAGCTCGCCCGTCGGCATAAAAAGTGAGGACGGCAAGACCTATGGCTTGTTCTGCGATTACGGCGGCTATATGCACCTTTTCGATCCCATGACCGGGGAGGATTTGGATAAGGTCTCCCTGGGCGGAAATATTGAAAGCTCCCCTTCGGTCTACAACGACATTGCCGTGGTAGGCTCCTATGCCCAGAAGATTTTTGGTGTACGAATAAAATAGTAAAATACCAAAAAGGCACGGGAACAGCTCTCGTGCCTTTTTTATACGCTCATAAGGATCTTCTCTTCTTAAATTTCCCCATTTTGAGAGGATCTCTTTATCGCTTCATCAGCCAAAAACAAGCCTATAAATTTGGCTCTGTTCCAGACCAGCGAATCAAACTTTTTGTCATCATGGGGGAGTTCGGTCTTATTGTAGGGTGTCAATTCAATGCAGAAGGCCGGGCGTTTAAATTCAAGACGGAACCAGTTTTCATACCCCGCCCCATAAACCGAGGGCTCTTCTGAAATTGGCATACGCTTGTATCTTGTCAGAGAGGACAATCTTTTGGACATGGCCTCAGCCCCGGGGATCAGTTTCACCGTACCCGAATCTGCCCAGTATATGGCATCCCCTTTTGTATGAAAGGAGGCCGCCAGAATAAATTCGTGATCTCCTGAAAGCTGCATCATGGCCCGAACCTCCGGCTCAGTGGCCGCAGCGCTGCCCTTGAAATTCTCAGAGGCTGGTTTTCCTATATCATCATATTTTTCTTCCCAGCAGGCAGGATATTGCCGGTTTAAATCCACACCATTGATATTGGCCTTCCATTCCCTGTAGGTTGGACGAACCATGGTCATGGCCTCCACCGCTTCCTGATCTGAAACGGCTTCCAACCCGCCGTTCACCAGATTCACCCCATCGGGATTAACCATGGGAACAATATATAAGGTAACTTTGCTTAACAGGTCTTTCACATTATAATGTCCGAAAGTGCCCGTTTCGGTAAAGGCTCTGGCATATTCCTCTGCCATTTTCATCAAGTAGGCGCTGGATATATATTCCCTGGCATGATGGGATCCGCATAGAACAACTTTTTTCTCCCCTGTGCCAAGCATTATCAAAAGAATATCCCGGCCTTCCACAGAGCTTCCGATGCTGCCAAGCGAAAGGATATCCGGATATTTTTGGCTAAGCTTCCGGCTTTCTTCTGCCATTTGATCATAGGTATACGGTACATACGGGTTTACGATGCCGGGCACCGGCGAACGCGAACACCCGCTGATCAAAAGAGTCATTATCATAAAAAAGGATAAGGTCAATAGAAATACATCCATCTTGCCTGTTTTCGCCATACGGTTTCCTATCACCACTATATGCTGTTTAAGGCGCCCCGCAGAACGCCTCACAGAAAGTAAGCCACCCCGGATTCAAAGATCTTCTGATCCTTGCTGCCCGGAACATTCCGGAAAGTATCGGAAGTATACCGTTCATCGTGTGCCATTTTCCCGAATATCCTGCCATCCTTGCTGGTGATTCCTTCAATGGCCCAAACCGACCCGTTGGGATTATAGCGGATATCCATGGCGGGATTGCCCTCCAGATCCACATACTGAGTGGCGATCTGGCCCGAGAGCTCCATCTCCCGAAGCATCGGTTCACTGGCCACAAATCTTCCTTCACCATGTGAAATTGCAATGGTATGAATATCGCCGACCCTCGCCTGTGCAAGCCAGGGTGAAAGGTTCGATGCGACTCGGGTTTGAATCAGGGCCGATTGATGCCGTCCTATGGTATTGAAGGTCAGCGTCGGACAGGTTTCATCCAGGGGCCGGATTTCCCCATAGGGGAGCAATCCCAGCTTAACAAGAGCCTGGAACCCGTTACAAATACCCAGTATAAGTCCGTCCCTTTGATGGATCAAATTCATTACCGCCTCACTCAGATAGGGGTTGCGGAAAACGGTGGCAATAAATTTACCCGATCCTTCCGGCTCGTCCCCTGCGCTAAAGCCGCCGGGAATCATAATGATCTGGCTCTCCTTTATACGCTTTTTCATCTCTTGAATAGAATCATCAATTTCCTGAGCTGTCAGATTTTTTAAAACGAAAACCTCTGTCATCGCCCCTGCCTGGTCAAATTTCCGCTTTAAATCATATTCACAGTTGGTACCGGGAAATACGGGAATAAATACCCGCGGCCTGGCAATTTGGGATTGCCCCTTTAAAACCGATCCCGACAGATAGGTAATACAATGGACCCTTTCAGCACTGCCATCAGTCTTTGTGGGGAACACCTTCTCCAGTGTCCCCTGCCATGCCTGAGCCAACATCTCAAGGGGGATCACCATACCGTCGGTTTTTATGACCGGCTCGGAAATAGTCCTGCCCACCGGTATATAATCCAGTCCGTCAAACAGTTCGGCTTCATCAAATTCCTCCGGTATTTCTGCCAGAACAGAGCCGTAATCCAGACCAAAAATCCGATCGAAGCTCATTGGTTCAAGCTCAGCGCCAATACCATTTCCGAAGGCCATCTTGCATACTGCCTCCGCCAGGCCCCCCGCTTTCAGGGCGGACGCCGATATGACCTTTTTCTCATGAATAAGCCTGGTCAAGCGGGGAAAATTGGTTTCCAGGCTCTGGAAATCCGGAAGAAGGAGCTCGTCTTTCGTAAGGGTAATTAATACCAGCCTGCTGCCGGATCTTTTAAATTCCGGAGAAATAAGCTGTGTCACATCTGCCGGGGCCAGCGCAAAGGAGACTAGAGCCGGCGGCACATGAAGTTCCTTAAAGGTCCCTGACATACTGTCTTTACCGCCTATGGCGGCGACTTTCAGAGCCATTTGTGCACAAAAAGCACCCAATAGCGCTGAGAATGGCTTTCCCCACTTCTCCGGGTCCTTTCCCAGCTTCTCAAAGTATTCCTGGAATGTCAGCCGCGCTTTTTTATAATCACCGCCCATGGCCGTCAGCCTGGCAAGGGATTCCACCACTGCGTAAACGGCGCCATGGAAGGGGCTCCATTTAGAGATTTCGGGGTTATAGCCAAAGGTCATCACTGTTCCCGTTGTAGTCCTTCCGCTTAGAACGGGCAACTTCGCGGCCATTCCTTCAGTAGGCGTCAGCTGATATTTGCCGCCGAAGGGCATTTGTACGGTACCGCCGCCAATGGTGCTGTCAAAGCGTTCAACCAATCCTTTCTGACTGCATACGTTCAGCCTTTGAAGATTCTGGATCCATGCCGTTTTGGGGTCCTTGCGGCAGGCCTCTATTTCGGGTGAAAGCTTTTCAATCATATTTTCAGACAGATCAGCCCCATTTACTCTTACTGTGGTGCTCTGGCTTGCTCCGTTTGTATTCAGAAAGTCCCGGCTTAAATCCACGATATTTTTGCCCCGCCAGCTCATGCGCAGGCGCCCGGAATCTGTAACAACGGCAACTTTTGTGGCCTCGAGATTCTCGCGGCGGGCTTCCAGAATAAATTTATCAACATTTTCGGGAGAAACGACCACGGCCATCCTCTCCTGAGATTCAGATATGGCAAGCTCCGTGCCGTCTAATCCTTCATACTTTTTGGGCACTGCATCAAGATTGATATCAAGGCCGTCGGCCAATTCACCGATGGCAACGGCCACCCCGCCCGCACCAAAATCATTGCATCTTTTAATCATGCGCGTAATGGCCTCGTTCCGGAAGAGCCGCTGTATTTTCCGCTCGGTGGGCGGGTTGCCCTTCTGCACCTCGGCTCCGCATTTTGCCAGCGATTCCTCGGTATGTTCCTTGGAGGACCCGGTAGCGCCGCCGCAGCCGTCACGTCCCGTACGGCCGCCTAAAAGTATAATAATATCACCGGATTCGGGAGTCTTCCTCACTACATTTTTTCGAGGCGCGGCTCCTACCACCGCCCCAATTTCCATTCTTTTGGCGACATAGTCTTCATGGTAGATCTCTGTGACCATACCCGTGGCCAGGCCGATCTGATTTCCATAGGAGCTGTAGCCATGGGCTGCAGTTGTGCTGATAACCCGCTGGGGAAGCTTGCCCGGCAGGGTTTTTTCAAGGGGGGTGCGGGGATCTCCGCTCCCTGTCACACGCATAGCCTGGTATACATAGGCGCGGCCGGAAAGCGGATCCCGGATGGCCCCGCCAAGACAGGTTGCCGCACCGCCAAAGGGTTCGATTTCGGTGGGATGGTTATGGGTTTCATTTTTGAACATAACCAGCCATTCCTCGTTTCTGCCATCCACCATGGCATTGACCAGGATACTGCATGCGTTGATCTCTTCCGACTGGTCTAAATTATCCAAGTCCCCCGTTGATTTAAGGTGCTTCATGGCAAGGATTGCCATATCCATCAGCGAGACGTCCTTATGACGGTCCGCATACACTTTGCGTCTGGTGCCCAGGTACAAGTCATAGGCCTTCTTTATATTTTGTGCAACAGGATTCAAATCAAATTCAGCTTTTTCTATCCGGGTAAGAAAGGTAGTATGGCGGCAGTGATCGGACCAATAGGTATCGATCAGCCGAAGCTCTGTAATGGTTGGGTCTCGTTTTTCCAGATCTCTGAAATATTCCTGGCAGAAAGCCAGATCTTCCAGGGACATGGCAAAACCCATTTCATCCATAAGGGCTTTCAAGTCCTCTAAAGGCATATCTATAAAGTCTTTGACTTTTTCAACATCAGGGGGGACAGGGTATTCCCCTCTCAGCGTATCGGGCTTTTCAAGTGAAGCCTGACGGCTCTCAACAGGATTTATAACGAAGTTTAATATTTTTTCATAATCCGCATCGGATATGCTTCCGGACAAGACAAAGAGCTTTGCAACCCTTATATCAGGCCGTTCCCCCCGGGTAATCATCTGAATACACTGGGCGGCGGAATCAGCCCTCTGATCATACTGACCCGGCAGGTATTCAATTGCGATAAGCCGTTCATCCCCACCTACAGCAAGGCTCTCCTCATAGACAAGATCAACCGGCGGCTCGGAAAAAACCATGATTTTTGCTTTTTCATAGTCAGAATCCGTAATTCCTTCTATATCGTAGCGATTAATAATTCGAAGGCTTTTAAGGCCTTTTATGAGTAAATTCTCTTTTACATCAGAATAAAGCCCGGAAGCCTCAATATCAAACCCAGGCTTTTTTTCAACATAAACCCTTCTTACAGCCATTTGTAAAGCTCCATTCATTCAAATTGTTGAGAGATCATCAGTTTCATCATCATTATAATGGAAAAATTTCATAATTGAAAGGCTCCAATCCACCAAGAGAGCAAAAGCAAAGAAAAGCCCTCTTGTAACATTTCACCATCCTCTTTAAAAAGCGAATATCTGTTTCGTTGGAATAAGTTAAATTCATATCGAGTAGAATATATGGCATGAATTTTGGTTTGCGAGGTTGATGTAATGTCCGAAGGTATAATCAGGCATATGTATCCCGGAGGAAATACGCCCATCGGATTTTTCAGCTATTATCCTTACATCATTGATCGAAAGAAGGCAAAACGGATTTATATTCTAAAGGGCGGCCCCGGTACCGGGAAAAGCACCCTGATGCGAAAAGTGGGTCTGGGGCTTGCGAAGAAAGGCCTCAATGTAGAGTTTATGCACTGCTCCAGTGATAATAACAGCTTGGACGGTGTAGTCATTCCCGATCTTGGAATTGCCATGGTTGACGGAACCGCGCCCCATATAGTGGACCCGGTTTATCCTGGGGCTGTTGATGAAATCATTAATTTAGGCCAGTATTGGAACGAAGAGGGCTTTGAGGATTCCCGCCAGGAAATCATCGCTGTTAACAGCAAAATAAAAAGCCATTTTGCAACAGCGTATCGCTATCTCCGCGCCGCCTCCGCTCTTCAGGAGGATACCGAAAGTATTTATGAGGAGGCTTTGGATAAAGGCCGTGAAAACCTATTCTCTCGTAAATTGATCCTTCTGGTCTTAGGTGACAGGCCTCCGGCCGGAACGCCTGGAGATCAGCGTTGCTTGTTTGCCAGCGCCATTACTCCCAGGGGGTTTTCAGACTACCTCGACAGCTTGTGTATCAATCATAAGATCATCAGGCTCAGTGCCCCGGCGGGTATCAGCACCCATCGCATTCTGGAGGCTTTAAAATATGAAAGCCTGTTGCGGGGATTAGATATTGAAACCTTTTTCTGCCCGATGTCTCCCCATAGAATTGAGCATATCGTTATACCCGAGCTTTCCGTATCCATTATTACGGCCAATGAATACCACGATATCAGTGTCATGGATAATGAGAATTGTTCGACTTATTTTGTCAATGAATTATACGAAAAGGAAAAGCTTGAACGCTTCAGCAAGCAGCTGGGATTTAATCGGCTTTATGCAGAGGCTCTTCTTGAAAGGGCTATAGAATCTATAGCCTCAGCCAAGGCTTCCCATGATGAACTGGAAAAGCACTATATTAAGAACATGGACTTTAATGGTCTCTCCCAATTAAGGGATCATTTTCTGGAACAGTTCCCCTTATAAAGCTTTAAGCGGTAAGCATCACTATTTCCAGTTTAAAATGGCCCTTGTCGCATTTAACGACCATATTGCCGTCATACTTTCTAACGGTCCTTTCGATACTGTGCATGCCCAAGCCATGCAGTTCAGGAGAAGGCTTTGAGGATCGAAAATACTTCCCCTCTTTGAGGGGTATTTGACCAATGGAGTTGGTCACAACTATAATCAGATAAGAATCCCGATAGGTCATGGACAGGACAATTTCCTTTTTTAGATCCGCATCGGAGATCCGCTTACAGGCCTCAATGGCATTGTCCAGAGAATTTCCCAGGACGGCGCAGATATCGGTAGGCTCGATTTTGAGATTAGAGGGAAGATGGAGTTCCTTTTTAAATTCAATACCTGCCTTTTGAGCCGCATTGTACTTATCATTCAGCAAGGCGTCAATCACCGGATTGCCCGTATCTATCACTCTCTCTGCACTGGTAATACTAATGAGATTGTCGATATACCGGCCTAACTCCTCTTTGTTATTGTATTTATAAAGATTGTAAATGCAATTTAAGTGGTTCTTAAAATCATGAATAACTTCAGACAACTGGGCCCGGCTTTCAGCCAGCTTGCTGTAATGATTCAGCTGAAGCTCCAATTGCTTTTCTATAATTTTATATTTGTATTCTTTGTCCTGCTGCCGCATGAGTGCTTCAAATATGGCAAAAACGATGACATTGACAAACATCAGCCCTAAATAAGCCAGTAAAACATTGGTTAAATTCTGAATTCTATATTCAATAACCAAGTCCAGAATCACAAGGGTAACAACGATGCATATGACGGGAACAATGATCAGTATGGCGATATACCATATCCCCATCTCACGGATGATGGATTTTCTGGAGCTGCAGATAATTCTTACAGCCGTAAAGGAAAGAATATCTTTAATAACAACACAAATAAACTTAAGAAGCGGATCTGTCGGGATCTGGGTGGCCTCCACATTCATGGTCAGAACAACGATGCACATGGATATCAGTTCAACCACGACCATGGTGGCCAGAAGCAGTACGGAAGAAAAGAAGATCTGGGCGGGTTTTCCTTTGTAAAGACTGCACGACATAACAATTGTGATGATAAAAAAATTAATGGTCAAAATATTGGGAATATTGTATAAGTATGTGCTTACCAGAAAAAGCTGGGTAAAGGCGCCCAATAGCGCAATTATCTTCCTTCTTGGGGGAAGCTCCTTGGGATTCAGAAAACCATTTAAAAAGGTAAAAATCAAAATGATTTCGATCAGTGAGGTACCTGCCTCAACCGATAACCAAGAAATACTATGCATGCTCAGCACCTCGCAAGATAGCTGGTAAATTGGTCAAAAACTTCCTTGAAGCGATGTTCACTTAGCGGCAGAACAGCACCGTTTTTCAAAACAACATTGCTTTTATTGATCCTTTGTATATATAACATATTCACAAGATACCCCTTATGTATTCTGATAAAATCATACCTGGACAGTTTTGCCTCCTCATCCGCCATACTGGCATAATATATAAATTGACTGTTAAACGTATAGAGCACAATCTTTCTTAAGCTGCTTTCAAGATACAAAATCTTATTTATTTCGATATTGACCAGGCCGCATTCTCTGGTATAAAAGGAATAATTGCCTTTTTTAATGCTTTTAATTTCAGAAAACGCTTTTAAAAAAACATGTGTAAATTTTTCCTCGCTTATGGGCTTTATAAGAAACCAAAAAGGCTTGTATTCAAAGCTGCTGAAAATATAGTCCGCCATTGATGTGATAAAAATAATCATGGAATTGCTGCCCATGTCCCTTAAATGTTTCGCTGTATCATAGCCGTTGAGATCCTTCATTCTGATATCCAGAAAGATTAAGTCATAGCGCTTCCCCTGGTGAAACTCATCTAGCAGAAGTTTCCCGGATGAATAAGTATCAACCATTATTTCACCCAAGCTGTCACCATGTACAGCCATACAATTTTTGATATAGCTTGACAGAAGGTCAAGGTACACCTTTTCATCATCACATATCGCGATATCCATAGAATCCCCCGAACAAATAGAAAATTATAAATTTACGGCGTTCGTTTTTCTACTATGTGAACCCTGTTTCTCACTAAGATTATCATAGCAGAATACATTATGATAATTCAACAATTTTCCACGGTTTTCCCATATTCTAGTATTTTCCCTTAAATTGTTCTATGCGGTATCTTCCAAAAGCCTTCATTGTTCCGCGTATAATTATTTTCCCCGGCCGAAAAAGCCTTTTGATGCACAACAAAGAATTTCCCAGCTTGAAAAGATTTCAAACTGGGAAATTCTTTAGAAATATTTTAACTTTGGCATGTAAAAATGTTGCTTTTAAATGAACTTTTTACCGGATTATTTTTTCAGCATTCTGACTTTCTCCGGCATTGGGGGTTGATTGACAAATACTACACAGGCTGCGTAATTACTTAAAAAAGCAATTGAAAGCGCCATCGCTGCCAAAACCTTTCCGCCTAAAAATGCAAATCTCTTCATCATATGACTCACCTCATCCTTTCTATTATTTTGGCAAATGCCATTATAAACACAACACAAAGCATTGCAGTAGCTATAATCAGCGCGAATTTTATGAGACCTGGAAAGAATAGAGAAATAATCATGACTATGATGAATTCAACGACGGCTGTTATTCTGGATATCCGGTGGAAGGATGCAAACTCATTGTCCAGAATAGGGCGGTTTTTATGTTCAATAGGTGCGTATTTAAATATAAATAGGGTTGATACAGCTCCTATAAAACAGGATAGAGCGGCTGCATACTGAAGTGGAATAAATGCCGCTGACACCATAGCCAGACCGTATAGAACCAGAAAAGTAAAAATGCATCCAAAATGGGTTTTAGCATGGTAACCACCGCAAAAGACCCTGAGTACGGCAAAGCTGATAAGAAATACTAATGTTTGAGAAAGAAGGCCTGCAAAAATACCTATGGCTATTACAATCACAGTGTTGACCACTGTAGACAGCATCGCTTCAAAGCCATAGACATAGATTTCCCGATCCTCCTCCTTGACAATATCTTGTTTCAGAAGAGAATTTGTAAGGCTGACGGCAAATTGCTGTAACACATTTTCAACCCCTTTGACCGGCAATATAGTCACTTAAAAAGAACCCATTCAGTTCCGGTTTACAATGCATCAATTGCGGCAACCCGATAAAAGTATTCATGTTTCGAGGCCATCTCAATGTATTAATATTGAAATAACCTTTTCTAATGTTGCGGCGGCTTACAATCGGTACAGAAATCATAAGAACCACAATCATTTCTGGTAAGGGAATATTTGAAATCTATTTTACTGTACCATAAATTTCATAAATTATGTCGCGAAATGTAATAACTGCGGCTTTTAATGTAATAACTGCGGAAAAAGAGAAAATTTATCGTTATTTTTGTGTAAAAACAGCTGCTTTTTCAAGCAGCTGTTATATAATAGCAATTATTTTATTTCTATGGACCGGTTATCCCGCGTCCTCACCCAGGGTCACTTCGACCGTAATCGTTTCGCCCTTGTCCAGGGATCCGCTTTCCGGCATCCTGTAGAGAGTGATCTCAACCTTGTCGCCGGCTTTGCATTTATTCTTTTCGGTCTCAAGCTCATTAAAGCTTTTAATTGCAGCGCCGTTGAACTTTGTTAAAATATCATTGGCTCTGATACCTGCATTATAAGCGCCGCTTAGAGGCTGCACATCATACACCAGAACACCTTCGGGAACTTTATTCTTTTTGGCAATGTCTGCATTGAATCTGGTGTCAACACTGATGCCCAACTGGGGTCTTCCCTTTACATAGCCGCTCTGAATAAGGTTTTCCGCAATATCCTTGGCATTATTGGAAGGAATGGCAAAGCCTAAGCCCTCATAGCCCGAGCCGCCGATTTTGGACGTATTGATACCGATGACCTGCCCTGTTGAATTTAACAGTGCGCCGCCGCTGTTGCCCGGATTAATAGCGGCATCCGTTTGTATGAGCTTCATGGTATTTCCGTCATCGAACGTTATGGTTCGGTTCAGGCCGCTTATGATTCCGGAGGTCACCGAACCCATAAATTCAAGCCCGGCGGGATTTCCAATGGCAATGGCCTTTTCCCCCACGATGACCTTGTCGGAATCCGCAAACTCTGCTGCCGGAAGCTCTGAAGCATTGATCTTGAGAATGGCAAGGTCCGTCTGTGAATCGCGGCCCACAATGGTTGCTTCATAGGGATGATCCACCTGATTGGGCAAAATTACCTCAATTTTTGCGCCCATGGCAATATTGTTCCCGTTGCCCATCGCATCCTCTATAACATGGTTATTGGTGATAATATAGCCATCGCTGCGGTAAATAATGCCTGAGCCGGAAGCCTGGTTTTCCCTTGTTCCAAAGAACATGTCACTGATCCTGAAAGTAGTGCGGATACCTACAATGGAAGGGCTCACCTTTTCTGCCACGGCAGCCTCCACCGAAGTGGTATTGTCTACAATTTCTATTTGCTTAACCGGAGTGTTCTGGCCTGAAATGTTATTACCGGAAGAGCTGTTTCCGTAGTTTTGCGGCAATCCAACCGTAAAATAGGCCCCCACGGCAACAGTCAGAATGGAACTGACCAGGGCCACCACAATAAGCGGAACCAATAACCCTTTCAGCCTGCCTCCCGAAGGCTTCTTCCAGCTCTCATTATAAAATGAGGACGATTTCAGATTTTCATGACGGTCTGTAGAACCGAATGAATTTTCCTGACCATAGCCGGAATTTGCATTCTCTCCGTAGCTTTTGGATTCGCCCGATGGTTCATATGAGTCAGAGGATGAATAATTGTTTTTGTCAGAGCTCAAATTAGGTGTGTAGTTCCAACTGTTGTCATCTTTATTAAAATTATTGCTGTTTCCATTATTAAATTCATCCATACTAAAATCTCTCCTTTCTTAAGAAACTTTCTATGTGTTCATTGTATCTGCAAATTTTGAAATAGATATGAATAAAATGTTAACTTTAGTATGGCTAAACCTTTGAGGAACTACGCAGGGTAAAAATGAACTTTGTCCCATGTCCTTCTTCGCTTTCCACTTTTATGGTCTCATTATGGGACACGATGATGTTGCGGGCAATGGCCAGGCCCAGACCCACGCCTGTGCGGTCTGCGCTTCTGGATTTGTCGGTTTTATAAAACCGGTCAAAAATATAAGGAATTTCGTCCTGGGCAATGCCTTTGCCGGTATCTTCCACCGAAATAAAAGCCCTGTCCTTTTCCAGATACGTTCTGACCCGGATTTCTCCCCGCTCGGGCGTAAATTTGATGGCGTTGTGCAAAAGATTGATAAGAACTCTTTGAATGGCATCCCGGTCCGCATAGACAAACATTCTCTCGGTTTCAAAGTCGGCCTTCAATTCAAGATTTTTCTCAATAAACAATTGCTGAAGACTGATAACACTGCGCCTGACCAATTCATTCATGTCAAAGTGGGAGAGCTTTAAGGAGACTTCCCCTGCCTGCATTTTTGCCATGTCCAAAAGATCGTTGACTAAATTCTGCATTCGCCGGACTTCATCGCGCACAATGGACAAATATTCCTTCTGGCGGTCTTCGGGTATCACCCCGTCTAAAATACCCTCTACAAACCCTTTAATGGTCGTGATGGGTGTGCGGAGCTCATGGCTCACATTGCCGATAAAATCCCTGCGAACCTTTTCCGAGCTTTCCAGCGCCATGATCATATGGTTAAAACTCTCTGTCAGTTCGGCTATCTCATCTTCGCCCTTAACGGCTATTCTTTCTGTGAACTCACCTGAAGCCACTCTCCGTGCCGTAGTTTTCATTTGATTCAGCGGCCGGACGGTTTTTTTAGTGAGAACCGCAACCAGCAGCAGGGCTATAAGAGTACTAATGGAGCAGGAGATCACAAAAATCAGAAGAATGGAGGTTTTGATCTTATAGATGGTGGGAATTTGGGTATGAATGAGCACAAGGCCCTCCACATCGGTATCCATGCTCAGCTGGAATTTCTGGCTCATGGTAAGCCATTGTACTCCCGTTCCCTTAAAAAGTCCGTAAAAATCTCCGGAACTGAATTTTTCAAGGGCCTCCCCATACTGGCGCTCATCGGGCAAACGGGGCCAGCCTTCCGGTGATACCTCCAATTTATCCTTAAGATACTCGGGTATACTGGAATAGATAAAGATTGTTCCGTCATCCCTCGCAATCCAGATAAGCGAATTGGAATCCGCTGCAAGGGCCTGAATATAGCTGTTGAACAGGATGAGACTTCCCGCCTGTTTACTTTTAAGAAGCGAATCCAGAGCTGTTATCACTTTATCGGAAATGCTTTCAAGCTGAAAGGCCTTCTCCTCCGTCACCATGCGGTGAAGGCCGACATTCATTAAAAAGCCCGTTATAATAAAACTGATGACAAGGACGATGATAACCGTTGTAAGAATTTTACCAAAGATTGTTCTTATCATCATTTCACCTCAAATTTATAGCCAACTCCCCATACGGTTTTGATTTGCCATTTATATTCACCGGGCTCAAACTTCTCTCTCAGCCTTTTGATATGGACATCGACCGTCCTTGTATCTCCGTAGAAATCGAACCCCCATACATTCTCTAAAAGCTGCTCCCTGGTGAAGACTTTATTGGGATTGGAAGCAAGGAAGAATAAAAGTTCCAGCTCCTTGGGGGGAAGGTCCAGGTCGTTGCCGTTCAGTTTTACGGTATAATTGGATTTATTGATTACCAGCCCCGGAAAAACAAGCTGCTCGGGCGCTTCTTCCTGATGATCATAACGCCTTAGAACCGCTCTTATCCGCGCAAGCAGTTCTTTTGGCTCAAAGGGCTTCACCACATAGTCGTCCGCTCCCAGCTCAAGCCCCAGCACCTTGTTGAAGGTTTCGTCCTTGGCCGAAAGCATGATAATGGGTATGGCACTGAATTTCCGAATTTCGCGGCAGACCTGCCATCCATCCATGCCCGGAAGCATAATATCCAGTATGACGATATCGGGAGCCTTATCTTTAAATACCTCAATGGCTTTTTTTCCGTCATGGCAAACCGAGACCCGGAAATTATCCTTCTCCAGATACATTCTTATAATCTCGCAGATATTCGCATCATCATCTACTACCAGAACATGTGCCCCGTTATTCATGCAATAACCTCCAACCATTTTCTAAAGCGGCAAAAAAATAACAAAAAAATTCTATCCTCATTATCACCGAACAGCTTTATTTTTTCAAGGCGCTTCATTGTCACTAATTCGTGTCACAATTTATGATCGCGTCAAAAGCGGAATCGTCCGGATTTCGATTCATGCCGCTCCGCAATTCTTCCCCGTTTCTTCACTAAAACATCAATTATGGCGTCTGTAGAGTGAATTAAAGTGTGCCCCCAAGAAAATCCGTCCGGGATTTTATTCGGTAGCTCCGCAATCCTGCTCCG
>ENA-UOOK01004201-UOOK01004201.1-fermentation-metagenome-genome-assembly--contig:-NODE-4201-length-15674-cov-6.378321_pt1 | contig 15674 bp, 10 predicted proteins | sample MGYA00245777_ERZ724023 | MGnify/ENA primary metagenome ERZ724023 (study PRJEB28704, sample SAMN03018312) | fermentation metagenome | biome: anthropogenic terrestrial biome; feature: soil; material...
AGGCGACAAGAATGTCTCCGTTGCTCAGCTTCAATACGGTGGACGCATGACAGCTGCGAAAGGGCCGGTCATTCAAAAAGATGAATTCCCTGACAGGTTCGGCAATCATTTTTTTCCTCCCTTCTTCAGCCCCTACAATTCCCAATACGAATGGATCTCCTTGCATAAAAATCCCCCCATATTTAATGAATACAATATTCAGACTGGCGATGATTCATACAGCCAGTCCAGTGTTTCAGGGTTTTCTTCCAAAAGGCTCCCGCTTTTCTGCTGAAGCTTTATGTCTTTTGGTATCACGCCCACGACCAGATAACTTCCTGTTCCAAAATACAGCTCGTGAATCCCTTTTTCGTACTGAAAAGTATGGACGTTCACAGAGGGACATCCGCTGATACGAACTGCATTCCGAAACTGTACTTCCAATCCTCCCCGGTCGTCAGCATGGGTATCGGTTTCCAGTTCGGGTACCTGCAGCCACTGGGTTCCCTTTGCCTGCATGTATCCAATCAGTACCCGGCTGTCTTCCTTCAGATCCATTTTCAGGGAAATCCCTTTCCTTTCTGCCATATCACTGCGGAACCGTATTCCGGTCAGGCCATCCAGCTCCGGTATCACCTCCCTGATCCTATACTCTCTGTCTGTAAAAGCCAGGCTTCCCTTTCGGACTGGATAGGTTTCGCATCCTTCGCTCAATACGCTGAAATCTGCCTGTTTCAGCGGCTCCGCCCTTCCTGCAGCTGTTTTATGTTTTATCGTCAGGCTGCCATCCCTGATCCTTTCGATATTTCTTTTAAAGTTCCTGTATTCCTTTTCGTATTCCGGCAGGCATTGTTCCCAATGACAATAAAGCTGACCGTCCGGAAACGGAATCTTCCTCTGCGGAGTCTGCATACTGTTTGCGTAAAGGTAAGTATCACGGGTAATCTCCGTAACCTTTCGATATGCCTCCAGACTTTTCCCCATCCAGTCCAATGCCTTCTCCAATAATGTGATATCCCCATGCAGGGGATCCGCCATGGTATATTTATATTTCAATATCTGCATTGCGCCCTTCAGTTTACAGCAATAAAATCGGGTAAGATAGCAGATAGCTTCCACATCCTGCCGGACTCTGCCCGCCTCCTCATTCTGTTTTCCCTGAACGCCCATGCCCTCCATAGCCATATGACACTTTTTCCAGGCATTTTCCTCATCCGTTGTTACTTCCCGGATCATATCATATGGCGTTTCCCCGATATGAGGCTCGCCTGCCAATTCCCTCCGGATATAATCGTCCGGCTGCTCTCCGACTCTGGCAACCGAATTCCATAGTTCACGATTTGGACGATACCGGTTGACATTGGTCATCTGGCTCATCGTCATTCCAAGACTGAAGGTCTGACGGTTTCCTTCCGTAATGCCAATCCTTCCAAGTATCCTGGGGGCGCAGTGCCCTGCACTTTCCATTGCCTCCAGCAACAGGCCTGCCACGTCTTCCGAACATGAAAAATGCCTGGCAATTCTCTTTGTCCAATAGACATCTTCGTCTTTTTCATTCCGATTGGGATTCCAGGCATATCGAAACCAGGCTTCATACCACATCCAGTCCCGATCCATCTGGAGTAGCCTTGGCGTCCTCTTATCCGGAGAATAAGGCCAATCCCAATAAAACAGGGGATACAAATGCAAGCCGTTTCCACCCAGCCGGTTCTGCCCTGCCTGCATACATTTCATAATGAAATTCGGCGCCTGGAAACGGAAGGGCTCCAGATCCGCAAGAATATGAACATTCAGGATATGGGTTGTTCCCAGCCGACTCAGTGCCTGATGCTGTTTCTGCCAGCTTCCCCTTGGGAAATAAGTCGTCAGTCCTTCCCCGTTGTACTTCCACATCGTGTACAAATTGGAATACAACTTTTTCGCACCCTTTATTGCAGCAAAAGGGTCGCAGTCATGGGCACGCAGGATCACAGGTGGCTCTTCCTTTAAACCTGCCTGCCGCATTCCTTCTTTCACAGCAGGAATAATCGTATCCACAAACCAGTCCGTTTTATTCTGGTTTCCCCGCAAAGCCTCCCCCAGGCAAACCATCAGACCAATATTGGGAAATGATTTGATAAATTCGATGATGCATTTTTTTGTATAGTCCGCAACCAATGGATTGATTTTGCTCTGGCGCTGCTCCAGACCATGCTGCACCGCAAACGGATACGGAATATGAATATTGTAAAATTTCAAAACGACCCAGATTCCTCTTTTATCACATTCCTCTGTCAGCCACCGGAACATTTCCTGATTCTGCCCGAATTCCTCCTCTGTTACCTCCAATGCTTCCGGATATTCCTTCAATTTGATCAGGGAAGAAAAAGGATGGCCATTCCAGATATAAAGCACATTGCAGCGATATTCCAGTAATCGATCCAGGAAATCCGTCCATCTCCCTTTCTCATAAAACCACGGGAATCGGTCCGGCGTAATGGGATATTCGTATGTCAGGCGCGGAGGCTCAATTTTTGTTTTCTGCAAGCCAACACACGGCCCTCTTAATTGAAACACAGGCGCATCATAAAAGGCAAGATTCTCCGGAATCCGATGCTTCTCCCGAATCCTTGCGGCCAGCTCCAGGCAGCCATACAGTGTGCCGGTATCGCTGCCGCCGACAACGACGGTCAGCCGGCCCGGGCAGGTTTCCAGATAAAAGCCTTCCTTCTTCGGCTCCGGCCCATGGTATAACAACAATTCCTTTCGCTCCAGCCAGGAGAGAAACGGATCGGTTCCCCGTTCCCCTATATATATTTTATCACCACAGTACTGCCGATAATCTTCCAGCCGCTCCGGCAGTTCAACTCTCTGTGTGCTATACCCGGCATCCTGCAGTTCCCTTTGAATACGATCCATTCCAAATTGAATCCGTTTTTTCCTTATCCTATCGGTTATAATGATCGCTGTTTTCATATAGCCTCCCATCCACTTGTTCACGGACATCAATGATGGCATGGAGTTTATATTGATCCGCCCCATGCATGCCTAATGGTGTCTGCTCCTTTAACACCGGCATCAATGACCGGCATGGAGTTTTTATTGATCTGCCCCTGGTTCGGCCGCCGGCCTCTCAACAAACCTCTGGATTTCCTCCAGAAGATCGGGATAGTCTCTTTGTACTGCCACGCGGAAAAAATCATCTCCCAATATTCCTTTGATAAAATAATGATGATTTTCTATTTTAAAAAAGGGCTTTTTCAACATGGAAAGATATATAAAAGAGCCAAGAGGCCGGAGCCCAAGAATTTCTTCCTCCGTAATTGGCTCTGCCAGTAGAAAATCGTAGGCATACCAGCCGGCCTCGGCGCAACGCTCCTGCGATTCGATCCGTTTTATGACTTTTATCATGGCTTAAATCCTTTTCACCGTACATTTTTTGTGATTTCCTTCAATGCACTTAGCAGGCACTCCATCTCCTGCATGGTATTCAAAGCGGACAGACTGACGCGCACAGTTCCCTTTGATTCCCTGCTTCCAATGAAAGAGTGAATCAATGGAGCGCAATGGAGGCCGGCCCTCACCACAATACCGTAGCCATTTTGCAGAATATAGGCCGTATCCGCCGGGGAAAGCCTCTGTATGTTGAAGCTGACAACCGGACCGGTATTGACATCTTTCTGCCCATAAACCATTACACCGCACAGCTGTGACAGCCCATCATACAGAAAGCGGACCAGTTCCTGCTCCCGGGCCTGTACCGCCTCCACTCCCTTTTTCAGAATCGCATCCACCCCTGCTTTCAGGGCAATCAAGCCCGGTGCATTCTGCGTGCCGGCATCGTATTCATACTCTGCATCCGTTTTATAAATCAGCCTGGAGCTGTCCCTTCCGGTTCCGCCGTATAGGAAAGGCCGAAGGGATTGTTTCCGGCTGATATAAAATCCGCCTGTTCCTTGTACGCCAAACAAACCTTTGTGCCCTGTAAAAACCAGGGCGTCCGCCCCCCACTGATCTCCACGGATCGGCAGGCACCCGGCACTCTGGGATACGTCTGCCAAAAACAGGGCGCCATATTTTCCAGCCACCTGCCCGATGGCCTCCATATCCTGCACCATACCGGTCACATTGGAACAGTGATTTACAATAACAAGTCCTGTGTTTGCTGTCATGCGTCTTTCCACATCCTGCGGCCGGACTTTTCCGAAACGGTCACAGGGAACAATGACGATTTCACTGTCCTTCAGCTGCGAAAGATTGTACAACGGACGCAATACGCTGTTGTGCTCGGCAGCGGTAGCGACAATCCGCTTCCCACGCAAATCCAGCCCGGAAAGCAATGCGTTCAGGGAGTGGGTGGCTCCGGATGTAAAAAAGATCCGCTCCCTGTCCCTTACCCCCAAAATACAGCTCATGGCAGTCTGACAGTCCCCATAAAAATCATACGAACCAAAGCTGCTTCCCCGGAACTGTCCCTGCGGAGGATTTGCCAGTGCCGCAGCATGCGCCTCCAATACGCATGGCAGTTTGGGATAGGTGGTTGCGGCATTGTTCAGATAAATCATGTCCTGTCCGTCCTTTCCGGCTCCCTGCAGCAGCCTGCACCTTTCAGGTCCATTAGCCCTGTGTCACCTGAAAGCCCATAATGCCGGACAGTTCCTCCAGCTGTCTGCTGTAATCCCCGAAAATAAGCACCTGATGATGGCCAAAGTCCGCCAAATGGTGCATGTACGCCCTGGCATCGTCCATCCGGATATAGTAATAGGGGCTGCAATAGGTTTCCTTATATTCGGAGCGGATTACCTCTCCGGTTTTTACGCACATGGTATCCCCTGCCGGATTAAACCGGGCCAGGGTAACTGTATTACTATCATTTTCGGTAAAATCCACCTGCAGCTTCCCGCCAAAACCCTGGCCGGTAAAGGCCCATAGTTTATAGTGCAGTGGCTCTGTCCCATATCCATTCATGCAAAGAGCCGGAACCGCATGGTGCAGCTTCAGCAATTCGTCCGTTTCATAGCTTGGATTACCCATAAAGGCCGGGCGATTTGCCGCATACTGCAGGATCGTCATGGCCAGCAATGTGTTCAAATCCTCTTCACAGGCACTGGGTATACCATCGTCCTTCATCAGGGAATGGCATACACAGGGTGTAAATTTGCGCTTCTGTGGAATTTCCGAGGTGCATAGTTCATGGCAGGCAGTGGAAAAAGCGTTGCAGTCATAAACATCCATCATCTTTCTGGCAGCCAGATAATACTTGATATCATTTGGAAACCAATCCGTACGAACCTTGACCTCGTCCGCTCCCGCCAGCAGCTTCTCCACTGTTTCCTTTGTCTCCTGATCCGAAATTTCGTCCATATAGGGCACAATGGATGGAAACGGGAGCTTGATCACCTCAAAGCCATAACGCTGCCGGAGCACTTCAGGATCGCGGATCAGACTCTGAACCCCAAAGGTTGGCTGGGAACCAGCCGTCAGCACCAATGCCCTGGTGTTGGCGACGGCCTTGCGGATCCACAGCAGATGGGCAATTTCATTCAGGTCCTGAATATCCATTGCCACATAGGCTTCCACCCCAATTGAGCGGCAATAGGCGCAAAAATCAATCCCCTCATTCCCATTCTGCATAATAACAATCGGTTTCCGATAGCGCTCCAGCCTGGGAACACGCCAGTTCATGCAGAGGAAAAAGTCCACTTTGTCCATATCGGTTTCTATCTGCTCAAACACCTTGCGGCTTACTACAAATTTTTCATCATATCGGGCATCAATGGGCTCCAGAAACTCTATCTCATCCGTCGCCTCCCTGAGCTTTTGCTGCGCCTTGGCAAAAGCGTTGTCCGCCTGTTTTGTCTCCGCTTCCACGGTCATATTTTCCCGACGTCCGGCACGGCACGGACCTTCCCAGAAATGGGAGTGGGTCAGGCAGCCCACAATGGGCCGGACCACCAGTTTGGTATCGATTGCCTTTTCCTTCATATCCTTTTCTCCCCCTTATATCATTTGAACTGTCCCTGCTGTCAGAATCCGATCAAAGCACCGCCATCCACCGGCAAACAGGCTCCCGATATATACCCTGCCGCATCGCTGGACAGGAAAACAGCAGCCATGTCGACATCCATGGCATTGCCGATTTTTTGCAATAATTTCAGGCATTGTTGACAAGTATGGTTACCGGCCCCTGTTCTGCAAGAATCCGCTCAGCCATTTCCTGAGTTTTCCCGGTATCTGTAATATCAAAAGGATAAAAGACTGCCTTATGGATCGCAGCCCAATTTAATATTTTTACCCAGGATGGATTTGGAAAACCCTTTGTAGCTTTCATCAAAAGCAAGGCCGCAAATCTTTGACCAATCCATTTCGCCCGTATGCTGGACGATTTCGGGATATACCGGTATTGTGACGCCGCTTGTGCAGTAAACCGGTATCCTGCTCAAGGGGGAAACAATTCCTTTCAACTGAACCGGTCCAGAAATTGTTTCACCGGTCCAGAAATCGGTCCACCTGCCTTCCGGCAGATACACATCCCGCTTTCCTTCCGGATTCATTACAGGGGCAACCAGCAGGGAATCCCCACAATAGAACTCATCGTCGATATACCAGCAGTATGGATCCTCCGGATGATGAAACAACAGGGCTCTCATCAGGGGAAATCCCGTTTTCACGACCTGATCCCCCTGCTGTTTCAAATAAGGGATCAGGGCATACCGCAGGTTCCACCATTCCCGTACCAAATCAGCGATTTCGGGATAGTGGTATGGCTCCCTCGGAGAAGCGCCATGATATCTCATATGGGAAGTAAATACACCAACCTGTGTCCAGCGCAGATACAGATCATTTTCCGGCCAATGATTCATGAAATCCGGCAACCCGTGAAATCCCGGGATATCGTGGCTCCAGAATCCAAAACCTGAAACGCCCAGGTGGAGTCCGCCCCGTATTGTTCCGGCCAGGCCATCCCAGGTACTGGCGCAATCGCCGCCCCAATGAACCGGATATCTCTGGCATCCCGTCCAGCCGGCCCTTGCCCAGATGATGGCCTGGCCCTTGCCCATGAATTTTTCGGTAATGTCAAACGCCGCTTTCTGATACAAAAGAGCATACAAATTATGCAGCTCTTCCGGGGACTTACCATAAAAGCATCCATCCATATCGATCTTTTCCCCGAAGTCTGTCTTAATCACGGAGGCCCCCAGATCAAACAAATGCCTGAGCAGTCCCTGATACCACTGCACCGCTGCCGGATTGGTAAAATCAATCCGTCCTCCATACTGCACCTTTCCGAAATTCGAACCGTCCTTTGCAATTTCCGTTTTTACAGGAAGATAGCCATTTTTTACAGCCGTTTGGTACACTTCCGTATTGCGGGCCACATTTGGTGTCTGCCACAGGGAAATATGAATCCCCTGCTGTTTCATTTCCTTCATGTATTTTTCCGGATCCGGAAATGTTTTTTCGTTAAACTTCCACTCACATTGCCAGTCTTTTGGAAACCACCCGGTGTCCAGATGAATCACATCACACGGAAATTTCTGCTGCCGTAATTTCCGTACCACTTCCCTGGTCTCCTGAGCGGAAAAATAGGTCATCCTGCTCATCCAGATTCCATAGGACCAAAGCGGCACATTCCGCGGAAATCCGGTTACTCTCCTGTATTCATAAATGATCCGATCCGGCCTCGTGCCTCCGATAAGGAATAAGTCCAGAATATCGTCTTCCACCAGGCCCTGCGCTGCCCTTGTGGAAATATCCGCCAGGGAAAGCCGTACAGAACAGGATGTCATGATCAAAAGCCCATATCCCTTGCTGGACAGATAAAAAGGTACATTTTTATATGCCCGTCTGCTGTTTGTACCCAGCGCATCCTCGTTCTCCAGAACGAATGTTTTGCCTGCCAGATTCATGCTTTCAAATCGTTCCCCGGTTCCCGCAAACTTTTCGTCATGATTTGCATGGAGGGAAAAACAACATCGGTCTGCCCTGCCGTCTCGTTCCACATATCCCAGACTGGCAGAATCCAGGTGCAATGGCGTAAACGTATCATTTGCCATAAAGGGAACAGCGATTCTGCCATCCGGAAATACGACAGCATCAAAAAAAACCTGCGGGTCCGGCTGAAGGGTACTCCATTTTTTTATAGGCTTTTTCCCTGCAGAAATCTTCATTCTCAGAACATGATCGCTGTCCGTCAAAGCCCATCCTTCCTCTGTCTTTTCCAGATGCAGAGGCTTTTGCTTCAATGTCGGATCCCATTCCATCATCTCATTGGTCTGATCCGACGGCATCCTGCCGCCAAATCCAATGGTGCATCGGATAATGTTTTCCCCATAGGCCCGTACCATCATGGAATGGATCTTTCTTTTCTTCGTTCGGTCCGGTCGAAAATCCGGCTGTTGTTGGGCCTGAAAGGGAATCTTCAATAGAACATTTCCCTTCTCTTCCACTCCGCCGATGGCCATGCCGGACAGCCAAAATACATCCTTTGCCGCATCCGGCTGCTCCAGATCCAACATGTCGTACGAAAAACGATTGGTTTGCTTCATGCTTCTCCCCTTCCTGTCCGGTTCTCCCCTTCCTGTATGGTACCTTGCCCGCCTGGCCTTTGCCGGCAGGCAGTCCGTATGGTCAGTCCCCCTTTCCCACGGCAACACAACATTCGGAATGGATTTTATTTAACCCTGCAAAGGTTCCCAGTCCTCCAGATGCCGGAGAGTCTGCAGCCGAAACGCGGTAGGCCATGCGACAAGCCAGTTGCTGACATACCCTTTTGGAGATGGGGATGCTTCCTTTGAAGTTCCCCAATGGGTATGAAAGAACCCTTCATCCTGACTGCCGGCAGGCCGTTTTATACCAGACACTTCCAGCGTGCCATCCGAAATCCCAAATGTTCCATTGATCCAGGCTGCCCTGGCCCGCTGCCGCCATATATCCTTTCCGGTAAATCGGCTCAGCTTCAGCCAGTCCTCCACAAAGCAAAGCGCAAAGGCATCCATATGATGATGCTGGGTGGAGACGGATGCTCCGCCAAATGTATCATAATGCATATCCGAAAGCGGAGTCGCCGATGGAAACACATCTGTATAATGCCACTGCCAGGTTGACAGATAGCAGGAAATCCATTCGGCATATTTTAAATATTTTTCATCTCTTTCCAATTCATACAACAACAGGCTGCTCTTTAGCAGGGAGATGGCAGACTCCTTGTCAATACAACAGGTATCCAAAGCAGCTGCCGTCGTATAACCATCCTTTTGAAAGCAATCCAAATAAAAGGCATACCCTTTTTTCGCCGAATTCCGATATTTGCTTTCTTTTGTCAGCTCATAGGCTTTGATCAGGGGAACGACCAGGCAGCAGCCTATGGTGCCATAGGAGTTCCAGACCTCCCCATCATTGGTCCATGATTTTCCAAAGGATCCGCTAGGCAGCTGATGGCAAACGGCAAAATCGCAAATTCCCATTGCCGCCTTTCGATATTCCGGCTTATTGATATGAAGCTTTCTCAAAAATTCCCATGCCTCCAGAAAATTCAGGGCGGCATCCGATAAATTGCATGCATCCTGAACTTCCTTTCCCGTTTCATCCCCCAGTACAAAATCAAAAAGGCAGCGGATCAGTCCATTCTCCAATGTTGCATGATTCACCCAGGAATCCAGTGTATGGATCGCCATTTGATAATCGTTTTTGTCCCCCGTCCGGGCAAAATGGTATAACATGGAATTGGCGAGAGATAGATTCTGCCCCGTCCAGCCCACAAGATATTTCGCACTGGGCCGCAGGTTCCATTCCGTTCCATTCCATTTCAGCCCCTTGGAAAATCCCCGGAACTTCCTGTCTTCCACATACAAAACGTTTTTTGCATAGTCCCGGCCCAGGTTCCATAGCTCCTTCGGGGAAAACCATGGCTTCTGCTCATGATAAAACAGCTTCCAGGCAAAATCCATCATTTTGGAATAAGGAACCGGACCGTCTCTTCTTTCATCAAGAATCAAATAGAACACGGCAGTAAAGTCAGTTCCTTTTTCAACATCCAAAGATCTTCGGAACGGTTCCTTATACCGATCCGTCCCACAATACGACAACGGGGCTTCCTGTTCCGGCCAGATCAGGCGATGGACGGTTTTCCCCTCCTTCGGAATCAGGGAGCAGGAAAAAGCGGGCACAGAGGAGTCCATTTTGCCAAACAGGCCCACCGACCACCTTTTCCCTGTCGAAAAAGTAGCTCCCGGTACAGAACACCTGCTGCAGGAAAAAGTCCAGGGAACTCCATCCTTTTCAAATCCTTTCGGCTCCCTCCCGTTTCCCCAGTGGTTCCCGTTATAGCTTACTGCCGGGATCATCGACCATTCGGAAGAAAAAAGAGCAATAAAATCGATGGCAACCGAGGCCAAATCCCCCTTTCCCGTGACAGAAAAGGACTGCGTGATTTGAAAAATTCCCGGTTCAATCTCCTCCATCTGCCTTTTCCCCGGCGAAATTCCATCCGATGGACGGACAACCAGTTCCCCAATGCATTCCTTTCTGCAGTACAGGCTTTCGCTTTGACCGTTGTTCCTTTCCCATTGAAAGCTCACGGCTTCACACCTCTCTTTTTTACCTGTGCCGATAGACTTCCCAGCCCAGGTAGTTGCCAAACGCTTCTTCCAATACATCCGCAGTGGAAGACCGGTTCATGGCGACATGATGTTCAAATCCGTTTTTTGTAATGTACTTCATCATGTTCTGCAGTCCCCTGACGTGACACACAGCGACTCCGCCTTTGGTTTCCGCCGGATCGTCCGTAAATTCCCCCTCGCCGACATAAGCCTTGATTTTGCCGTTTCGGTCGTCCGTCGTGATCTTGGCAAATGTCATGGGGCCGGCTGCCACCCGTGTCTTACAGGCGCCAAAGCAGTTCTCCGCTCCCAGGGTTGTGCCCAGGACATCCAGATCGGATATTTCCATCTCCGCCTTTGCAAAACGTTTTGGAAAATTGGAGCAGTGCAGGCAAATGCATTTGTCACGGTCTTCCTCATAATTATTGTTCCAGTCCAGATAACCGGAAGGCTCTCCGGAAGCAAGATTCATGGCATACATGGTCAGAGCACCCAGGACATCCAGTTCGCATGCGCTGGGCAGTCCCCTTTCCCCCATCAGGCTCATGGCCAGGCAGGGCGCGCATCCATAATACTGTTCCAATGCATTCCAGCACTGAATCGCGGTGGCGTCGCATTGATTCTCCCTGACCCAGTCTTCGATCACCATGCATAATTTTGCCTGTCGGATGATGTCCTCTTCCCCGTATTGGGGGGCGATTTTGCCATAGTTTTTGATCGCTTCGGCTTTTTGGGAAACCTCAGGCGTCATTCCCATCTCCCGGGACTTAAAAATGATCTCAGCGAGATCCACCGCAGACACAGTGATGCCATAGGCCTGCAGAAGCTTTTCGGAGTACCGGACCGTATGGAAGGGATCCGGCCTGGATCCGATCGCACCGATTCTGGCATGGGACAGTCCTTTCACCACGCGGCAAACAGCTGCGAAGAATTCCAGATCTTTCGTAAAGACATCGCTGTTTATGCTGCAGGTATGGGTCGTCGTATTGGTAAATCGAATGCCTCTTTGATAGAGATTGTTACAAAGGGACAGTTTCCCGCAAAAAGCATCTCTCCGATTTTCAATCTGCAGCTTCTCCAGGCTGTCCTCACAGGCCTGCACCAGAACAGGAACCTGCAATTGTGCCTGATCAATGGCTGCGGACACGCCGGTCTCCTCTCCGAAGTTTGGCAGCACCGCAATGACGCCGTCTATCCTGTTCCGGTTTTTCTGAAACAAATCTGCACATTTGACCGCATCCGAATAGGTCTGCACCACACCCAGAGGCGTATCCCTTTCGGAAACAATGACAGATGAAAAGCCCATGGAATCCAGTTTCTTCAAAATCATTTTCCTGGCTTCCACTGCCAGATGATCCGGAAAACAACTCCGGCTGGTCACGACAACACCAAAAACCACTTTATTCAATACCTTCTCCCCCCAACAAAGTCGCAGTTTTATTTTTTGTCCCAGTAAAAAGAGGATCCGTTTTACGTGTGGATCCGTGCAATGGCCGCTTTCCATCCACAATACAGGGCTTCTCTCCGTTCCGTGGTAATTTTGCTGTGGAATACGGCATCCGATGCATGGAGCTTTTCCACATCCTTCACAGAGTCCCAGACCTTCCATGCCAGCCCGGCCAAAAGTGCGGAGCCGAACGCGGATAGATCCGATATTTTGTTCCGCACAATCGGTACATCCAGCATATCCGCCTGAAATTGCATCAGGAAGTTGTCCCTGGATGCTCCGCCATCCACCCGTAATTCCTTCAGTTCCATGCCGGATTCCTTTCGGATCTGATCCACAATATCCTTGATCTGATAAGCGATGGATTCTTCCGCAGCTCTTACCACATGAGCCTTCCTGGTTCCTCTTGTCATCCCTGTGATAGCAGCTCTGGCCCCATTGTCCCAATAAGGGGCCCCCAGCCCTGCGAAAGCCGGAACAAAGAACACGCCGTCTGTCCCGGTTACCGAAGCGGCCAGCGGTCCGGCCATTGAAGGATCCTCAATGAGTTCCAGATCCTCTGCCAGCCATTTGATGGTATCTGCCGAGAAATTGACATCCCCCTCCAGAGCATATTCCACCTTATTGAAGGCGCCCCAGGCAATGGAGGTCACCAACCCATTCCCCACCCGGATTGGCTCGGCCCCGATGTTCATCATGACGGAAGAGCCGGTCCCATAAGTGGCCTTGGCCATTCCTTTCTGAAAACAATTGTGCCCGAACAAAGCTGCATGGGAATCTCCCAGGACTCCGGAAATCGGGATTTTTCGGTCCAGCATCCCGTTCAGGTCGGTATAGCCGAATATTTCATCGGAATACCGGACTTCCGGTGCCATGCACTCCGGTATGGAGAACAGGTGAAAAAGTTCCCGGTCCCAGCAGAGGTCATAAATGTTGAACAGCTGCGTACGACTCGCATTGGAATAATCCGTGGCATGGACCTTTCCGCCCGTCAGGTTCCAGACAAGCCAGGTATCCATTGTTCCAAACAGCAGCTTTCCGGCTTCCGCTTTCTGCCTGGCTCCCTTCACATGATCCAGTATCCATTGAATTTTCGAAGCGGAAAAATATGGGGAAAGAACCAAACCGGTCTTATCCCGGACCGTATTTTCCAGACCGTCTTGCTTCAGCTGGTCGCATATCTCCGCACTGCGCCTGCATTGCCACACAACGGCTCGGGAAACAGGCCGGCCGGTCTCCCTGTCCCACACGACCACCGTTTCCCGTTGATTGGTTACCGCCAGTCCAGCGATTTCATCGGAAGAGATGCTGCTTTCACAAAGTAAACCATGAATGGCATCCAATGTCCTTTTATAAATCTCCTCTGCATCTTGTTCGACCCAGCCCGGCTGTGGATAATACTGCATATGATCCCTGCTGCAGCGGCAAATCCGCTCCCCCCCGTGATGGAACAGTATGGCTTTTGTTCCGGATGTACTCTGATCAACAGCCAGAATATACTTTTTTCCCACAACGCATCCTCTTTTCCCGCTACACTTCCCGGATCCGAAGCGCAATATATTGTTTTCCCGGAAGCGTCACTCTGCAGTTGCCTTTAAAAATCCCCCCGACAGGGGAGATCGTCATATTCCAGGTATCAATGACATCCATCTTATATTTTCTTCCCTCCGGCAGACACAGATCTTTGTACACAGACTGCGAAATACCATAATAGGCAAGAAAGTACCGGTTCTCTTTCCCAATGGCGGCACGGGTGTCTTTCCCGATCCATACCGGCTCCAGGTCACGGGGAGCTTCCTCCATGATTCCACGGAGGAAGGAAATCCGCTCCGGACTTTGTCCGTGCAGGGTTCCTCCTTTTGCCCACCACAGGATATCCTTTGGATCCACAAATGTTTCCCCATGGCCAACGTATCCGCCCCGCACGGTTCCTTCCCATATGCGATAGACCATTTCACAGGCCGCGATGTTTCCCCAGTACCGGCTGATGTTTCCTTCATAGCGGCACTCATCCACGATAACCGGCTTTTGATAGGTTTCCAGCCATTCACTGACTTTGGTCAGATCCGAACTCTGAATGCTGCAGTGGGTGACCCAGGGCCTGCCATAGTCATAAAACAAGCGGCAATTATGGATGGAACGAAGGTGCTGAAAGGGATCTTCCTCCTGTACCAGGCGGAAATAATCATCCCAGTCACTCATTGGGAACTGCTTCATCAGGTCATATTCGTTGGCAAACGACCACCACACATTCCGGAAGGATGCCAGTCTGGATACGATATAACGAAGATACCGCTGGTTTGCCTCTTTGCCCATACTGGAATACCCCCATCTGTCATAGGGGTGAAAGAGAATCAAATCCGCTTCGATTCCCAGCTTCATGAGATCGATGATTCGCTCCTCCAGGTGCCGGAAAAACTTCGGTTGGAAACGGCTGAAGTCCCATCCTTCTTCCAGAGATCCTTCAAAGGGATTGTAGACGGGTTCATTCTGGTTATAGGCATAATGCTTGGGAAACACGCACATTCTCAATTTGTTGAAAGGGGAATGCGCCAGTGTCTGAAGAGTTTGTTCCTCCAGCTCCTTTTCCTGATGTGTCCATGCGTAACATGTGGTTCCAAACGGAACGAAAGGCGTTCCATCCTCATAGGTAAAATGCAGCCGGTCTTTTACGTGAACCGGGCCATGATTCCCCTCCATTGCGGGAACACATTCAAGCTGTCCGGTCACCCCATCCAGTTCCTTCCGGTTGCTTTGACTCGTATAGGACCAGACCCCGACCCGATCCGGCATAAAGCGCAGCTTGAAGATTCCATCCCCATCATAGAAACCTTCCACCTCCACTTTCCTGTTTTGAAATTGGAACTGTGCACCCAAATGAACGTCCACAAAGGGGTTTCTCTCTTCCTTTCCTTTCAGGGGCAACTCAAAAATACCCCACTGCTCTGTTTTCTGCATGTTGTCATTTCCACCCCGTTTAAAAAATTTTGCACCGTCTGACAAATGCCCTCGCCGGTCAGTCCATAATATTGAAAAACCTCAGAAGGCTCTCCCGAAACCGTCGGCTCATCCGGTATACCCAGTATCTTCATGGGCACAGGATGGCTTTGTACCACAACTTCCGCTACAGCCGCCCCCAATCCGCCATGGATATTGTGTTCCTCAACCGTAACGATGGCCTGTGTCTCGGCTGCCGCTTCCCGAATCGTCTCCACATCCAGTGGTTTCAGAGTGTGCATATCGATCACCCTGGCATGAATCCCTTTTCCTTTCAGGAGCAGTCCCGCGTCCAGGGCGATGCGAACCATCTCCCCGGCTGCAATAATGGAAATATCGTTTCCTTCCATCAGGAGATTGGCTTTCCCGATCTGAAAAGGAACATCGTCCCCGGAATAGACATCCGGCACAGGCGCCCTTCCCATCCGGACATAGACAGGGCCCTCCATATTCGCCAGTACTTTTGTCATTTTCCGGGTCTGACGAACATCACATGGCAACAGAATGGTAACTCCCGGCATGGAGCGCAGCACGGCAATATCGTGAAGGGAGTGATGGGTGGCGCCCAGGGGACCATAGCTGATTCCCCCGCTGACCCCTATTACCTTTACGTTGGTGTTGCTGTATATCACATCCACCTTCATCTGCTCCAAACTGCGGGCGGACAAAAA